>JADMIO010690266.1_pt1 | contig 54225 bp, 32 predicted proteins | sample 8958161 | NCBI WGS metagenome assembly JADMIO01 (sample SAMN16585339, study PRJNA669376) | soil metagenome | isolation source: Crop rotation soil | place: USA: Cullars Rotation, Alabama | collected 2011
CGACAACTTGTCCACGTGGAATTCTAAGCTTAGGATCCCAATGTGCTGGAAAGCCGCCTGCGCGGCCTCACCGACAACCGCTGGCTGCGCAACATGAACGTGGGCGGCGCCGTGCGTTGGGAGGACAAGGGCGCGATTGGCTACTACGGCGTGGAGAAACTGCCCGCCGTCATCAACAACCTCGATAAGAACAATCCCATCTACGACAAAGGCCACGCGTATTTCGATGCGTTCGCGGCCTACCGCACGAAGATCTGGGCGAACAAGATCGGTTTCACCGTGCAGCTCAACGTGCGCAACGTGCAGGAAGGCGGCCGGCTGCAACCCATCAGCGCGTTCCCCGACGGCACGCCGAACGCGTATCGCATCGTCGATCCACGGCAGTTCATCCTGACGGCGACGTTCGACCTGTGAGCGCGCGAACCGGTCTTGGTTTTAGAAGGCAGGCGGTAGGGACGATGCTCCGCATCGTCCGCGGGCAATGCGGAGCATTGCCCCTACCTTTGATGTTGGCGCTTACGCTCCACGTCCGCGCCGACATCCCGATCGTTCGCGATGCCAAACCGGCCGCGGTCATCGTGCTGTCGGAAAACGTGACTCCCGCCCTGCGCTACGCGGCGGAGGAGCTCGTCTATCACGTCGAGCGCGCCACCGGCGCCAAGCTCGCGATCCAGTGCGAATGCGACACGACGCCGGAAGGGTCCGCGATCTTTCTCGGCGACACTTACACGGCACGCGAAGCCGGGATTAAAGTGGCCTCGCTGCCGCCGGAGACATTCGTCCTCCGGACGCTCGATCAGAAAAAGGCGCTCATCATCGCCGGCCGCGACACCAACGGCGATCCGCTCGACCGCGATACGTCGGCGGGCACGCTCTTCGGCGTTTACGAGTGGCTCGAGCGCGACCTCGGCGTGCGCTGGCTTTGGCCGGGCGAGCTCGGGACGCTCGTGCCGAAAACGCAAACGCTCACCGCGCACACGGTGAATGAAACGATTTCGCCGGCCTTCCTGCAACGTCACGTGCGCGCCGGGCTCGGCTGGGAGAGCGGGCATCCGGCGCTTGGTTTCACGCCAGCCGCGGCGAAGGACTACGCGAAGGAACAGAGCGTTTTTCTGCGCCGGCACCGGATGGGCCGCAGCGTGAAATTCAGCTACGGCCACGCGTTCACGAACTGGTGGGAGCGCTTCGGCAAGGATCATCCCGAGTGGTTTCAGCTCGTGAACGGGAAGCGCGGCCCCGCTAAGGCCGGCGCCCGCTATTCGATGTGCGTTTCCAATCCCGGCCTGCACCGGCAGATCGTCGCGGAGTGGAAGGCGAAGGGCGGCGCGTCCGCGGCGTTTCCTGCGATCAATGTCGTGGAGAACGACATTCTCGGCCTCTGCGAATGCGACGCATGCAAGGCGTGGGACGGCCCGACGCCGCCCGACGCGATGAAGTTCTACACGCCGGAATCGAAGGTCTATGGCGCGCGCTTCGTCTCGGATCGTTACGCCAAGTTCTGGCTCGCCGTGCAGGAGCTGGCGCGGAAGGAAAACCCGGAGGTCCGCGTCATCGGCTATGTCTACTTCAACTACTTCCAGGCGCCGACCTCCGGCGTGAAGCTGAACGATCACGTGCTGGTCGGCTTCTGCCCTTCCTCCGGCTGGTATCCGCGAAACGACGACGAGCATGCCTGGTATCAAAAGCAGTGGAAGGGCTGGGGCGACACCGGTGCGAAGCTGTTCTTCCGACCGAACTACTTCCTCGATGGCTACGACATGCCGTTCAACTTCGCGCACCAGTTTGCCGACGACTTCCAGCACAACGCGCGCAACGGGATGATCGGGTCGGACTTCGATGCGCTCACCGGCCACTGGGCGACGCAGGGACCGAGCCTCTATCTGCTGATGCGGCTGCACACGCGGCCCGAGAGCAACGTCGAAGCGCTGCTTGCGGAGTATTATGCCGGCTTCGGTCCCGCCGCGGCGCAGGTGAAGGCGTATTTCGACCACTGGGAAAACTACACCATGAGCAACCGGCCGCTGCTCGAAAAAGCGTTCGCCGATCGCATCGCGAGCCGCTGGCGGAACTGGGCAAAAGTCGCGCATGTGGTCTTCCCCGCGGAGTGTTTCGCGCGCGGCGCGGAGCTGCTCGCGGCCGCGGGGAAGGCGGCCGCCGGAAACCGCGATGCTGCCGCGCGAGTGGAATTTCTGCAACTCGGCCTCACGCACGCGAAGCTCAGCTCCGCCACCGCGGCGAAGCTGACGCTCGCCGATCCCGCCGCCACGCCGGAGCGCGGAAACCACGCGCTCGTCGAGTTGCTCAAGTTCCGCCGGGCCCACGAGCGATCCTGGATCGACAACCTGAGTCACAACGCATGGGTCGAGGACCTGAGCTGGAAGCTTTCCAACGAAACGAAACAGACGCCGGATCTTTTCCCATGAACAGGAAGCTTCTCATCATCGCGCTCGCGGTGCTCGCCGCGGCCCCGGGTCGAACCGCGACGCGCGACGCGGCCAGCGACACGCTCAAGAAAGCGGCAACCTACTTCCGTTCGCACGCCGCGTCGCACGGCGGCTACGTTTACTACGTCAGCGAGGATCTGCAGCAGCGCTGGGGCGAAGGCGCCGCGACGAAAGATCAGATTTTCGTGCAGCCGCCCGGCACCCCGGCCGTCGGCATGGCCTACCTGAAGGCGTATCAGGCGACGCGCGACAACTTCTACCTCGATGCCGCCAAGGAAACGGCCCACGCGCTGGTTTACGGCCAGCTACAGTCCGGCGGCTGGCGCCAGACGATCGATTTCGATCCGAACGGCTCGATGGTGGGATTGTATCGCAACGGTCGCGGCAAAGGCCGCAACCACACGTCGCTTGACGACAACCAGACGCAGGCGGCGATCCTGTTTCTCACGCGGCTCGACTATGCGCTGGATTTCAAGGACGAGAAGATTCACGAGGCGTCGCTGTTCGCGCTCGACGCCCTGTTGAAGGCGCAGTTTCCCAACGGCGCGTTTCCGCAGGGCTTCACCGGGCCGGTCGCGCCTCACCCGGTCATCAAGGCCAGCTACCCCGACCCGTGGCCGCGGGCCTGGCCGAACGAGCATTACTGGGATTACTACACGCTGAACGACGGACTCGCCGGCACCGTTTCCGAAACGCTCGTCGTGGCGTTCTACATGTATCGGGACACCCGTTACCGCGACGCTGCGGCGAAGCTTGGCGATTTTCTGATCCTCGCGCAGATGCCCGATCCGCAGCCCGCCTGGGCGCAGCAATACAACTACGCGATGCAGCCAGTGTGGGCGCGGAAGTTCGAGCCGCCCGCGGTCAGCGGCTTGGAGTCGGAGGACGCCATTCGGACGCTGCTGAAAATCAGCCGCCTGACCGGCAGCTCGAAATACCTCGAGCCGATCCCGCGCGCCCTCGCCTATCTGAAAACCTGCCGCCTCCCCGACGGACGGATGGCGCGTTACTACGAGCTGCAAACGAACCGGCCGCTCTACATGAACCGCAAGGGTTCGGATTATTCGCTGACCTACGACGATACGGACCTGCCGGCACATTACGGCTGGAAACAGAAAACGGACGTCGACGAACTGGAGCGCGACCTGGCCGAGTGGAAAGCCGGCAAGCCGAAGGCCACACCGAGGACCTCGCGCGCGGAGCTCGAAAAGCGGGCGCAAAAGGCAATCGACGATCTCGATCCGCAAGCGCGCTGGGTCTCTACTTACGCGGGGGAACGACTCGTGGGCCAGCCGAAGTTCAAGAACGGTTTCCGCTACCTGAACAGCCAGACGTTCATTCAGAACGTCGAGGCGCTGAGCGAGTATATCGCCGCGACGGCAAATCCCGCAAAGTGACACCCATTCTTGTCATTCTGAGCGCCGCGAAGAATCCAGCAGGAGATTCGCCCGCGCTATGACTGTCGTGAATCCAACTGGATTCTTCGCTGCGCTCAGAATGACAGGCATTTATTGTCGGGTGGGCTTGGTTGGAGCCGTTGCCTCCTTGTGCGCGAGTGCCGCTGAGTTTGCCACGCCGGAAGGCCGTGCCCTGCACGACGCGCTCGTCCGCGAGGCCGCGCAGCCGCTGAAACCCGCGTGGCGGCCGATGCTGCTGCATCTCGCCGAGCTGCACGGCCGCGCGGTGCTGCCGGCCGTCGCGCATTTCAAACATGCCTACGAATCGATTGGCCCAGGCTATCAGGACGGGAGAGTTTTTGGTCACATCGATCTCACGCACGAGCGAATCGATACCGTGCGCGCCTCGCCCGAACACGCCCGCAACCAGATTCGCAACGAGCTCGCGGGACAGCAGGCCGACGGGCTGATTCCCGGCATCATCCAGTTCACCCCGGAGGGCAAGGCGTCGTGGAAAAACTTCAAAGCCTTCCCGCCGATCTGGGTCGTCTCCGCCGATCTCTACGTCGAGCAAACGAAAGACACCGCGTTCCTGCGTGAATGCCTGCCGGCGTTGAAGAAACAAATCGGCTGGTTCGAGGCGAAGCGGACGGCGCCCGGCGGCGGATTCTACTATCTCGATCTGCTGCAGGACACGTGGGAGAGCGGCATGGACGAAGGCATCCGCTGGCACGAACGCCCGCCAAGCCCCGCTGCCTGTGTCGACGCCTGCGCGCACGTGTTCATGCTCTATGACCACGCAGCGCGCTGGAGCAGACAACTCGGCGAACCGCCGGCCGAATGGGAAACCAAGGCGATGGCGCTGCAGAGATTCATCCACGAGAATCTCTGGGATCCGGAGACGGGATTTTTCTACGACGCCTGGACGGCGAAGCAGCGCGAGAAACGTCACCTCGCGTTCGAAGGCATGTGGCCCGTGGTCGTCGGCGCCGCATCGCCGGCGCAAGCGAAGCGCGTCATCGAAGAACACCTGCTCAACCCAAAGGAATTCTTCGCGCTCCACCCGATCACGACAGTCGCGCAATCGGACTCGCGTTTCGAACTGCGAATGTGGCGCGGCCCGACCTGGAACTGCATGACCCTTTGGGCCGCGCGCGCCTGCGCGCGCTACGGCAACCAGGACGCGGCGCGCCAGCTGCTCGGGGCCGCGCTCGATGCGACGGCGAAGCAATTCGCGCGCACGCACACGCTGTGGGAGTTCTACGATCCGCGCGGCGGAAATCCCGAGACGCTCGTGCGCAAGCCGTCCGCGCGGCAAACGCCTTGGCCGAACTACCTTGGGCACAACCCGCTCTTCGCCATGGCCGATTTGTGGCGGCAATGCGGCGGGAAGAGCGAGTAACCGTCGGGCCGCAGCGCAAGCAGCAAGTCTGTGCCTCTCCCGATTAGCGCATGCGCTGCTTCAGCGCCGCCCCGACCGTCGCCACCACCAGCTCGGCCATTCGGTCGTAGCCCTCGTCCGTGTAGTGCACATTGTTCGGCCGTTGAATCGTCGGATGCGCCATCACGAACGCGTGCAGATCATTCACGGTCACGCCCGCTTCCTTCATCACGCGCAGTGCGGCGTCATTGTAGGCCCGCTCCGCGCCCGCAACGCGGCCCGGAGAATTTTCGGGAATCGGAGTCGTCGTGGCGAAAATCAGGATCGCGCCCGTTTGCTTCAACCGGCGGACGATTTCCCGAAGGTTCTTTTCATACTCGGTCGGCGCGGCGACGAGCTTGCCCTGGTCCGTCGTCGTGAGCGCCCCCTTTTCGTCGACGTAGTTGTTGTCGTGCAGTCCGAAGTTGAAGTGGATCACGTCCCATTTGCCGCCTCCGATCGCGAGCCAGGCATCGAGCTTCTTCAGCCCGTTCGCGGTGTAGAAACAGTTCTCCGGCGGCCGATGGACATCGGCCTTCCCCGCGAACGCCTTCCGCACCTGCAAGGTGTAGCCCATCGAGATCGAATCGCCGAGCAACAGCACGCGCGGCAGTCCGGGCGTGTCCGTGACCTGCGCGAAGACCGCATCGCGATACGCCTTGGCTTTCGCCGCGCCCTTGAGTTCGGGTTCGGCCGCAAACGCAATCGCACCAACAAGGCCAGCGAACAATACGAGTGTCTTCCTCATACCGTAGGTCAGCGCGCTTGCATGCGTCGTTCGAGTTCAATCCGCGCGCTACCGCGCTGGCCCGCCACGCTCAAAACGCCAGGCTGGCCGTCACGCGAAACTTTCGCGGCTCGAACAGCAGCACGCGGAGATAACCGCTCTTGTTCGGATTGTAGCGCAGCGGCATCACTTCGTCTTCGTTGGTGAGATTCGTCACGTTGAGCTGCAGCGTGAGTTCCGGGCTGCGTTCCGAAACGACAGCTTGCGCCGGTAGCCAACGAACGCGTCCAACTTGAAATCCTCGGGCCCGTAATACGTCTCGCCCAGGATGCGATTGCCGTTCGCAGCACGCCCGAGGAGCGCGCGGCCGAGTTTCGATTTGCTCTGCCAGCGCGCGCCACCCCCGACGAACGCGCCCCGGAATCCTCCTTCGCTCACCGAATACCGGCCGCTCGCGTTCGCCTTATACGGCCGCTCGCCATAACCAAAGCTGTAGAATTCGCGGATGCCCTCCACGACGCTCTGCAATAACTTCGCCTCCTGATCGATCGTGGAGGCGCCGCTCGTCACGAGGCTGCCGGCGCCCGCCGTGCGATGCCAGAACGTGTTCTCGCGCTCGAACCACCCTTCGAACTCCGGCACGATCACCGAGTGGTTGGTTTTCGTGTAGGAGAAATTTGCGAGCGCGGTGAAATTCTTCGTGACGTTGAACGCGCTCGAGAGCTCGAAGCCCTTGTTCACCGCGTCGGACGTGCCCGTGAGATTCGCCTCGTCGCCGATGAGGTGCTCCGTGTAGTCCGCCGCGGTGATGCGTCGCGCGGCGAGCAACGCGTCGAGAATCCGCGTGCTCGGCGCCACCAGGTTGTTGTCTCCGGAATTGAGCGCGATCGCGAACGTGCCGCCGCTGGTCTTTTTCTGCGAGGTCTTGAAGGCAGTCGCGCGCACGAAAATTTTCCCATCGAGCAGGTTCACCATGAAACCGGCGTCATCCGTCTGCCCGTCGAACGGCGGCGGCAGCGTCTCATCGGGCAGCACGCGCGCGTTGAGCGGCGGCTGCGCATTGTTGTTCGCGTGGTTGTAGAAAACAGAAAATACGCGCGTCGCGTGCCACACGCCACCCAGCGTGCTTGTCGCCGGCTTGAACCGCGTCGTGTCCTCGATCTCCCGGGTGAAGCGCACGGTGTTCTGAATCGCGCGCCCGGCGAGCACGTCGGGATCGTTCGCCGACAGCCGCGTATCGCCGAATTGATCGAATGTGATCCGATCCCAGCGCACACCCGCGGTGAGCACCACTTTGCCGTTGGCAAACGAACTCTGCGTCGCGCCGAGCACGGTGTTCATCGTCCGGCGCACATCGCCGCCGGCGACGCTCGAATGCACGATCGTGTTGTGATACGTGTGTCCGTTGCGCGCGAAGATGACGTCCTGCGTGCCGTCGCCCACGAAGTAGGTGTCGAATTTGCCCGGAATCACGTAGTGCCGGCGGAAGAGAAAATTTGCCGCGACCTCCGGCGTCGCCGGCGTGTTGATCGGCACGCCGCGCTCGTCGACGAGAATCTCCACCTGCGGATAACGGAAGTTCCGCAGCCGGCCGTGTTCCGCGAGGCCGGCGAGCTTGTGCCGCCCCCACCTGCCGAGATCTAGGTCCCACGCGATCGAGCCGCGCACGACATCGTTGCCGCTCTGGCCGGTGTCGCCCACCCAGCGCGACTCCATGTAGAGCTGTCCCACGTTCGGATTCGGCACCGTCGTCGCCGTGCCGTTGGGATTGGGAATGACGGTGTTCGGATCGCCGCCGAGCACGACGAGGTTGGCCTGCACCGTTTTGAGCGCCTGCTTCGCGCGCTCGGTGTTGTAGGCGAGCTCGACCGTGACGTTGCGGCCGAACCGATGCTCGATCGTGCCAACGAAACGATCGAAGTTCGTGTCGCGCGCCGAGCCCGGACCGTAGGTGCTGATGTTGAATGGCAGTTGCGCCGCCGGCACCATCGTCGTGCCGAGCCGGTCTGCCGCGGGAATGTTGAAATCCTCGTAAGTGCTGTCGAGGAGCCGCAGGTTCACCGCGTTGCTCGTGAGCAGCACAAACGGCGCCGAGCCGTCAGCGTCGGTGATGTAGAAATTCCGCACGCTCGTGTTGCGATTCACGCCCGAGGCGCGATCAGCGGCGACCCACGCGGCGTCGCTCTTCGTGACGGAGCCGCGCGCCTGCCACAACGCGAGCGAGTCGAACGCGTTGATCGGCCGGCTGACGTGTGACTTCAACTGGCCGTTCTCGTAGTTCGCGATGACGCTCGTCTGCACCCACGGATTCACGCGCAGCGAAATCGCGCCCCGGTCGATGTCGTTGAAATCATACGTGCGCCAGCCCTGGCTGTTTTGCTGCAGGCCGTTCAACCGCAGTGCGAGTTTTCCGGGCACGATCACTTGGTTGTGATCGAGCTCGAACCGGCTGTAACTCCACTGGCCGAGCTGCGTGCGAAAGGCCGTGCAATTCCGCCGCACCTGTGCGCGCTTGTTCATCACGTTCACGAGTCCGCCCGGCGCACCGAAACCAAACAGGATGGAATTCGGTCCGCTCGAGAGCTCGAGCCGCTCGGTGTTGTAGACGTCGATCGGGATGCCGGTCTCGAAAAAATCCTGCGCGGTGCTCGCCGAGAGGCCGCGCACGCGGATCCGCGTGTCGCGCAAATCGGCGCCGCCGAGAAACTGCGGGTTCGCGTCCGCCGAGGTGTCAAGCATGTCGACCTGCATGTTCGGCGCGTAGCCGATGATGTCCGCGATCGAGTTCGCGCCGAAGTCCGCGAGAAACTCCGGCGTGAACACCATAACGGCCGCCGAGGTGTCCTTCAGGCTCGTGTTGAAGCGGCTGCCGGAGGCAGTGTTGCCGGCCTGATAACCGACGTCCTTGTCGGTCGTAACCTCGAAGGGCGAGAGCTGCACGGGCGGGCCGGGTAGGGCGGGCACGGAAGGAGCGGTTTGTGCGGGGAGCGAGGACCGCGCGACGAACAACCCGAGCGAACACAGCAACGACAACCGCCGGCACGATGCGCCAGCCCGGCAGGAGAAAACGGAATGCATGGTTTGGTCCCCTAGGCGGAAAACCCCCACAGCTTCGCCGCGTTGCCGCCGAGGATCTTTTCGCGATCACTTGCGGAGAAGAACGGAATGTCGCGCCGGATGAGCGCGAGCTCGTCCTCGAGCGACGGCCGGCCGGCCTGCGCCCGCGTCGCGCCCGGAAAACCCGTGCCCCAGAGCAAACGCTCCGGACCAAAGGCATCGAAAACGCGACGGACGCAGGAGAACGTGTCGGCATACGGCGGCTGCTTCGACGGCGACAACCCACTGAGCTCCGAGACCTTCACCCACACGTTGCGATACCGCGCCAGCCGCGTGAGCTGCGCCACTTCGCGATCGGCATCGGCGCCGCCGAGTTCGACCCGCGCGAGATGGTCGATGACGACGCGCACCTCGGGATGCGCGGTGAGCATCGTCTCGAGTTGCGCGAGCTGCGGCGCGGCAATGAAGAAATTGAAAATGGCGCCCAGCTCCGCGGCTTTTTTCCAGAGCCGGTGATGCGCCTCCGAGGTCATCCAGTCGTCGCGGCCTTTGTAGTAAATCGGACTGAACCGCATGCCACTGAGCCCGCGCTCGCGCACCCAGAATTCCAGTTTGCTGGTGACGTTCACGTCCGTCGGTTCGATCAGGCCCTGCGCGCGGAAGCGCTTCGGGTAGCGCTTCAGGCACTCGGCGACATAGCGATTATCCCAGCCGTAATAAATCACCTGCACGAGCACCGCGAAGTCGATCGCGTGACGATCCATCTCGTCCACGAGCATCCCGACCGTTCCCGCGATCGCGGGCGGTTTGAAGTTCCTGTCGTTGGGGTGCGCGAAGGGAAACTTTGCGGTTTCGTTCGTCCACACGTGCATGTGCGCGTCGACGATCGGGACGCGACGCGTCGACGCCGCAGCCGCCGACGCGGCCAGGGGCACCGCGCCCAACGCCGCGAGGAATGACCGGCGGGATATCGGCCGATGCGTGGCCGTCCGAGCCAGCGAGTCAGAAATTATCGCTCTCATCGCACCTCCCGCGTCAGCGCTTCAACGCCATCGTCACAAACTCATACAACTCCTTCGTCGCCGGATCGCCTTCCACGCCGAGGTTGTTGTTGAGCCGGTTGTGATTGGTTTCCTTCGCGCCGAAAACTTTCACCGGCACGCCGGCCTCCTTCAAGACGCTGCCGAGCCGAAACGCCTGTGCGGTGTTGTCCGGATGATCCGCGACATGCAGAACCAAGAACGGCGGGATGCCCTTTCCTTTGGCGACGTGCGTCACCGCGGATAAATCACGATGCTTGGCGGGGTCGTTGCCGAATTTTTCGCGGTGCCCCATCTTGGGCTGCGGCTGGCCATGCACGCGGCGCCGCGTCTCCGCGGTCTCGATGATCGCCGGCACATCGTAGGTGTCGCCGTCGACCGGCACGCAGCCCTTGAGCGCAGAGAACGGCACGCCCTCGGCCTTCAGCCAGCGCTCGTCGGTGCACAACAACGCGGCGAGCTGCGCGCCCGCGGAGTGCCCCATCACGAACAGCCGCTGTGCGTCGCCGCCGTGCTCGGCAATATGCGCATGCACCCAGCCGAGCGATTTCGCGACGTCGCGCGTCAGCGTCTCCATGTCGACCGTCGGCAGGAGACGATAATTCGTGGAGACGAAGACAAACCCGCGTTCGTTGAACACGCGCGGTTTCTCCTGCACGTCCGTTTTGTTGCCCGCCTGCCACCCGCCACCGTGAATCCAAAAGACGACGGGCAGATTCTTCGCACCCGTCGGCGCGTAGATGTCGAGCACGTGGCGTTCATGAGCCGGCTCGGTGTAACGAATCTCGCGCTTGATGTTCTGACCAAAGACGGGCACGCACATTGTGATGACCGCGAGGAGAGCTGGGGTGGATTTCATGACGAGTGAGTCGGCGCCGCAGGCGAGTTTCACGTAATACGTGAAAGTGGAAACTGGTTCATGGGGCAACCCGGGCGATCAGCCGGACGGTTCCCGTCGCTTCGCTCAATTCGATCGCATTGTCGCTCAAAAGCCGGAACGTTCGGTCGTCGGCACTCGCCGACACAATCCGGCGCCCGTCGGGCAATCGCAGCCGCAGCAGCGTTCGCTTCGGCGCGCGCTCCGGCAGCGTCACGCTCGCCTCCACGGCGCGTCGCCCAGCTTCGACTCGATCGTGAACGAGAGCGTCCCGAACGCCGTGGGCGCGCGCGCCACGCTGATCTTTTTACCATCACTCAACCAGGCCCGCGGCGTGCCGAACGCCAGCCGCAGCGTGTCGGCGCGACCGTCGAGATCGGTATCGGCGTCCTGCACGAGCAGATGACGCAGTTGCAGGAGGAAACTGGCGTTCGCCGCGCTGTTGGGCGGCAAACTCAACTGCCGGCCATGAGCATCGACGGGAAAAATCGAGGTGACCTCGCCGTCGATGAACGTGTCGCGCGTGAACCCTTGCGCGAGCTTGCCGTAAAAACTCACCAGCGCGCGGTCCACTTCGTCGCGCTCGAGCAGCGTGAGCATGTAACGCAGCCCGTAGAGATCATCGATGTTCTGCACGTTGACCCACGTGCCGCGCGGCGACTGGAAGCGCGTCATGCCCATGCACAGGCCTCCTTTCGTCTGGATGTAGCGCAGCACGTCGGAAACCTCGCGCGAATCCGCGGGCAGGATCGCCGCGTTGAGAAATTGGTTGATCACAAGATTCCAGTAACTGCCAAGGCTCGTGCCCGTGATCGGGTCCGGCGGCTGTTCGATGCTCGGAGCGAGCGGCAGAAACGGCGGCTCGGCCGTGCGAATCCACGAACGCTCGATGAAACGGAGGGTAGCCTGCCGGTATTCCGCGGCGGCCGCAGCCAGCCGGCGCGCTTCCTCGGGTTCGCCCAGATCGGCGAGGACATTGGCCATGTCGCGCAGTCCGCGCCATGCGCTCGCGTTGGTGCTCACGGACACGACTGGCGTCGCGATATCGGAACAATACTTCTCCGGCTGCAACAGGCCGGTGTGCGGCACGCGCGACCGAAGGAGCAAATCGATCTCCGCCTGCCAGAGCTTGCGCGTCTCGCGAACGAACGCCGCATCGCGCGTAATTGCGAAATAGCCGGCGAGGTTCATCAGCTTGAACGCGCCGTCGTGCAGCTCGATGTTCTTGCGCGTGTAGGTGAACAAGGGCGGGATCGTCCTCGCCGTGATCGCCGGGTGGCCCCAGAGCAGAAAGGCGCGCGCCGCCTCGCCCGACTCGTTCGCGTATTTGCGCTGATACTGGTTGCCCGCGCTGTAGTTCATCTGCTCGCCGGCGAGAATCGCGAAGTTTCCGATCACGAGCGCGCGCCACGCGTGATTCACGCGCGCCTCCGGGACCTCGACCTGCATGCCCGACGCGAGCAGGCTGTTCCAGCGCGCGACGGCCAGCTCGCGCTCGTGGCGGTAGCGCTCCGCCGAGGCCACCGGGGCGTCCGCTGCATCGACGGGTTGGGTGAAGATTAACACGTAGCCGCTCGCCGCATGACGCTCCTTGCTCAGCAGCATGTTTCGCGACGGGATCCACGCCCAGTTGTCGTCGTAGGTGGCGAGGACCTTTCCGGCGGCATCGCGGACTTTCCCACCCGCGCCCGGAATCAACGTCGTGCCCGCATCGAACCGCAGCTCGATCCGTCCGCCATCGGTTGCGGCAAAATCGAAGCGCACGCACGTCGCGCCCGTCGCCGCGAGCTTCTCGTCGACGCTGGCAAAACATTCCTCGCCGTAGCGCTCGGAGCCGTGCGCATAACCGACCTGCACGATCGGCAAAAACCCGTCGACATAGCGCGGCCCATCGAGTCGCGCGCTGTCGGCGCCGAAGGTTTCGCGCGCATCGCCGACCCGAACCTCGATCGGCACGCCGATTTCATTGACCCACACGGGCGTGCGGCCGAGCGCGTTGAACGCGCTGCCGTTGCTCACGAATCGCGTCTTCGCCGCAGCGCCAGGCGCCGAAAGCAAAATGGGATAATGGAGGAATCCCGCATCGACGTAGCGGAGCGGCGGCAGAAGTTTTTCGAAAAACTCATAGCTCGGTCCGCCTGGTTCCCGCAGCGCGGCCTCGCCCCAGAGGTCGAGCTTCGATGCGACGACTTCGGCGACCCCGGGCAGCGCGCGGACCGGTTCGATCGCAGCGAGCCTTAACGCGGCCGCGCACACGAGGCACACAGCCGCGACAGGCAGACGTTCGCGCAAGCAGGCCAGCGCGCTTGCGCGCGCACCGGTCAACGCGCGAAGGCGAGGCGAAGCGGGCGCGCGCGAGCGCGCTGACCTACAGAGATGCATTCCGGACGCCACGGGCCAGCGAGTAGGACTCATCTCCGCATCGCGTGGCAAGACCGTCGCAGCCGGGCCGCGCGCTCACTTGGGCCAGTTGCCGATGTCATCGTCGCTCGGCACACCATCTGGGCCGAGGCTCCATACATCGTATTCATCCGGCCCTTCGTGCATCGCCGGAAACCGGTAAAGATATTTGTGGCCCCAAGGATCGGCCGGCACATCGCCTCCCTCGAGGTAAGGCCCCCGCCACAACTGCGCGGCGGCTTTCGGCGGATAGAGCAACACGAGCAAACCTTCCTCTGTCGTCGGAAACCGGCCGACATCGCGCCGAAACGCGGCCAGGGACGCGCGAAATATCGCTCCCACGTCGATGACAATCGATGGCGCGCCGCGATTCGTTTCCGCCGGCGGTGACTTGCGGCAACCGACCGCGACAATGCTCAGCGTAAGAAGGCAGAGAAGAATCCGCGGCGGCGGAGCCATGGTGCGCGAGCTTGATTACTCCCAAGTTCGCTTCAATCGCCGATATCGTCACACCGTTTCACCCCATGCGCACGAGCCTGACGGCGAAAACCTTGTAAAACCAACCCCCAGGAAAGGTTCGGGATTTCCCCTATGCGAGTAGCCTCATAATTATGATACCTGTTAGCTCCCGCTCTAACTTTCGTTCCCATGACCGAGATCTCCCTTCCAGCCTCGGCGGACAAACCACCACGCCTTACCGCGTCTCCGCGACCGCGCTGCATTACCGTCGACGATGATCCCAATTCGCTCAAGCTCATCGAAATGATCTGTTCCCGCGCCCTCCCCGGGACCGAGATCGTCGAATTCCCCGGCGCCGTCGCCGCGCTCGAATTCTTTCGCCGGCACGGCGCGACTCTTATCGTCACGGATGTGCGGATGCCCGTCATGGACGGCCTCGAGTTCACGGCGGCCATTCGCGCCGCGGACACCAAGGTGCCAATCGTCGTGCTTTCGTCCGATGAAGTCGGCGCCGACGCGCTCGCCCACGGCGCAAACGTTTTCCTCGTAAAATCCCGCGTGGTCGCCGAACTCGGCGCGGTGCTGGCGAAGTATTCGTAGCCGCCTGGCCCTGGCCTTATCTCAAGCTTTGTTTCGCTTCCTCCGTTGGCGGAGAGCGGCGCCCAGGCACGCCATACCGACGAGAGCGGCATAAGTCGATGGTTCCGGAATCGCCGTGGCGGAAACGGTATCGAAACTCACGTTAAACCGGTCGGTCCCGCCGAGCTGTCCGCCGGAAATAATCAGCGACTCAATCAAATCGTTCCTAAAACCGCTTTGAGGAGTGAGGGCTCCCAAGGCTGTCGTGTAGTTCAACGTGGAAAAGGCGGACGTCGCGAACGACACCGAGGCCGTCTTACCGCCTGAATCGACGAGGATCACAAGGAACGAGCTCGCAGCATTTCCCGAAAGCGTTTTCGCGGTGACCGAAAGCAGATTATTCGAGCCGATACTGATTGGGCTCGCATTAAAGAACTCGAGTTTGGAATCAGCCGAGTTCGTCGGAACGATGGTTGACGAACCGGTGATATCGTAAACCCCTGCGCCCTGCAGGAACTGGCTGTTGGGATTGGTGCTGCCCAGCGTGCTGCCGGTGGCCTCCCAACTGCCGTAAAAATAGGTGAGGTTGTGATCCACCACATTGCTGAACGTCTGCAAAACCTGCGCCTGCGCAGAGGCGGTCAAAAAAACAATGGTGGCCCCGATGATAGTAGTCCGAATGTGCATGGTCGTTGATTAAGGGGAGTAAGGCAGATTGCGGGTGAACCAGGAGGAGCCGGAGGCAGTGCCCTGCTTGAAGAGGATGATCGGAGTGCCCGCGGTTATCGTAATCGCGTCACGATTGGTCGCGGGTCCGGTGGTCCGCTGCCAATTGGCTCCGTTGTGAAAATAGGTCAGCGCGCTGGCACCCACCCCAACCGACAGGGTGTCGGCATTGGCGGCCGCCGGCGCCGAAACCCATCCGGCCACTGCCGTCTGCAGGCTCAGCGCACCCAAAGTCACGTCTTGGGGGAAACCGGAATGAGTATAGGTCGCGCCGGAATTGGCTACCGCCAGCCGGAAACGCACGTCGGGCACCCGGCCTACAAACCGCAGCGTCAGGGCAGTCGATTTTCGGGTGATGGAAACCACGCTGTCCGGCGAGATGGGCGTGTCTCCCCGGTCGATGGTCGGCCCGGTGGTGCGGACCCAGCGGCCCAGCGAGGTGTTATAGTAATACGCGAGCTGAGTGGTGCTGCTCAGCGTGACCACATCTGCTTCCGAGCCGTTGGTGCCCCCCAAAAGCGTGTTCGAACCAAACAAGGTGTTGAGCGTATCGACTGGAATCAGCCGGAACGTATCACCGTTCACGCCCACGGTTACTCCCAAGGAGGTGAGGTCCACTCCCGACGTGGTGAGAGATTCCGCCCCGTTGGCCGTGATCGCGAAGGTGGCTCCGGTGGCCGTTCCACTCGTGATGCGAAAGGCGTAGGGGAAAGACGCAGTCGCGAGCGCACCTGCCGTCCAGCCCGCGCCGGTGGAGGTGATAGTTGTCGCCGTGATTGAAGTGATTCGCCCGATGCCCGCGCCGGTCGCGAGCGGATTCTCGAAGAGCGGAAGCGCAAACGAAGTCGTAACCGGAACGTTCACACTGCCGGCATCGATGAGGATGCTGATGCCGCCCACCGGCAACGTGTGCGTCGACTGCGCCGCGGACAAAACCGAGACGCAGGCCAGACCCATTCCCCACAGCGGCGATTTCATAAATTCAGGGCTGGTCGATTTTCAGGCGGAAAAAAGCGATGGGCGCCGACGCGAGCGGATACCGTCCGCGCCACGTCGTGTAGCCGCCAAACGTGGAAACCGATTCGTGGACGACGCCTGCGCTGGTCCACGTGGTGAGGTCCGTGGAGACCTCCACGGCATACGTCACGTCGTTGATGCTCGTGGGTCGCGCATAGGTGAAGACCCAGTCGGTGCCGGCCACTGAAGCGCCGGGCAGCCCCGTCGTGACGTTGGTCTTGGGCTCGAGCCCCAGCGCGTATTTGAGCAAGTTGGACAGCCCGTCGAGCCCGTAGACCGCATTCGGTCCGCTGATGCCGGGATCAGCGAGCTCGGCCGAGGTGAACTTGCTGTTTTGCCACGAAGGGAAGTCGAGCGTGACCGTGAGCGTGGCGACACTGCTCGTCACCGAGCCGACCGAGTTGCTTACCGCCACCTTGAACGAACCAGCATTGGCAGTCGTAACGTTGGTCACCGGCAACTTTGCCGCCGTCGCGCCGATGATCGGCGTGTTGTTCAAGAACCACTGATAGCGCAGCCCCCCGCCGGTGCCCACGACGGAGAACACCGCGTGGCTGCCGAGGGCGGCGGTTTGGGACAGCGGCTGCGTCGCGATCATGGGCGCCACTTGATATGTCAGCCGCACGAGTCCGCCTTGTTGGACCATCCCGTCGTTGAAGGTCCCGCCCGCCACGAAGAGTTGCCCGTCGTCGAGCATGATGAAGCGGGCGATCCTGGCGTCCGCGATATTCCCGGCGGAAAAGCTGGTGTCGGCGGCGCCGTCCGCGGTCAGGCGCGCGATGCCGACGGGTGGCGGCTGCGAAAGGCTGTTGATCTCCTGCCCCACCAGGATCCGGCCATCGGGCTGGCGGAACAACGCGCCCACGATGCCGATATCGATCGTGCTCGAAGCTTGCGGTTCAATGTGCGTGGTGACCCCGGAGCTGCGGCCTACGCCGCGCCGCGGCGGCGCTTGGAACGGATCGGTCATGGGCTCGAACACCGTGGAACGGCTTTCCCTCGCGAAGGTGGTGGCCGTCACGAACGTCGGGTCGGTGTCTCCGTTCGCCAAAAAGCGCTGAACGTTGCGGCCGCCGGCATAGAGGACTTTGCCATCCGGCTGGAGCACCAGCGCAAACCCGTTTCCCGCACTGCTGGGATTGAAAGTCCCGTCGAGCGCGCCGTCGGGCATGACGCGCGCGAGGCCGTTCCGACCCGTGCCATTGAAAACGCTGAAGGATCCGGCAAACAGGACGCGCCCGTCGCGTTGCACGGTCGGATCATTCACGGGCCAGCCGTTCGTCCCGGTGCCGGGATTGAACGTCGAGTCCAACGACCCATTGGCGTTGATCCGCGCGAGATGGTTCCGCGCAGCTCCGGCGTAGGTGGTGAACCCGCCGCCGAGGAGGAGCTTGCCATCGGCCTGCAGGGCCAGCCCGGTGATTACATCGTTGGGGCCGCTGCCCGGGGCGAAAGAGTTGTCGGGCGAACCATCGGCCTGGGTGCGCGCGATCCTCGTTCCGTTGAAGGAGCTGAACAAACCGCCATACACGATCTTCCCATCCGGCTGCAGGACCATCGTCTGGACGTTGGTTTGCAACCCGGTGCCGGACGCGAAGCTCGTATCCAATGCACCATTCGGCAGGAGGCGGGCCGTGTGAGTTCTGGCCACGCCGTTGACGAAATTGAAGGCGCCCGCGATCAGCAGCCCTCCATCCGGCTGCTGGATCATCTCATTGACGGTGCCCGGCAAGGTCGTCGCCACCGTGAAACCGGCGTCGCGGGCGCCGGACGTAGTGAACCGGCGAATACTGGTGAGGGCACCGCCGCTGAGATCCAAAAACCTTCCGCCCATCGCAATTTTCCCATCGGGCATCACGACGATGCTGTAGACGCTGCCGAACATGTCGGACGTGGCCGCCACGAAGCTGTCGAGGCTGCCGTCGGCGTTGAGCCGGGCGATGCGCGAGCGCGAGCTGCCGTTGAATAATCCGAAAGCGCCGCCCACGAGAATTTTTCCGTCGGACTGCAGTGCCAGGGCATCGACACTGCTCGTCGGACCGCTCCCCACGTTGAACGTGTTGTCGATCGAGCCGTTCGGATGGAGACGGCGAAGAAGGTAGTTGGTGCTCGAATTATGGCCGCCGATCAGAATCCGGCCGTCCGCCTGGAGCGACAGGGCATAGACCTCGTCCGTGCCAACCGGGGTCACCGGAGTGAAAGTCGGGTCGAGGCTGCCGTCGCTGTTGACGCGCGCGACGCGCGGGCGGCCTGTCCCTGCGTAGGACGTGAACCACCCGCTGATGATCAACTTGCCGTCGCCTTGGAACACGATGTTGCTCACGTTCTCGTTGGGGCCGGCCCCCGGATCGAAGCTCGCCAGAACGGCGCCGGTCGAGCTGAGCCGGGCGAGGTGATTTCGCGCCGTGCCGTTCACCTGCGTGAACCACCCGCCAATTACCACGCTTCCGTCCGGCGCCACGGTGATCGCAAGCACCCAGTCATTGGCGCCCACGCTCGTATCAAAGCCCAGGTCGAGGGAACCATTGGCACTCAGGCGCGCGACCCTCCCCCGATTCACGCCGTCCACGATGGTGAAATCACCACCAATCAAAATCTTGCCGTCGGGCTGCAGCGCCACCGCGCGAATCCAGTCGTTGGGCGCAAAGCCGGGATCGAAGCTCGAATCCAGGCTGCCGTCGACATTCAGGCGCGCGATCGCCCGGAGCGTGGAGCCGTTCACCCGCATGCGATCGCCCGCCACCAGCAGCTTTCCGTCCGGCTGCACGGCGATGGCATTCACCATCCCGCCGATGGATTCGATCATCGGCGTGAACGCCGGATCGATATACATCGCTCCGGGATAGCGGGTCGGAGCAACCGTCAGCGTGGCGCTGTTCGAAACCGTCACCGCGCCGCTGTCGCTGACGAGCACGTCGTAATTGGCTCCGTCGCGCACATGCGCGGGATTGAACGCCAGGTTCGGGTTCGTGGCGCCCATCAGCGGCAGGCCGTCACGGCGCCACTGATACGTCAACGCGCCGTTGCCGGTGGCCGCGACGCTGAGTGTCGCCGGCTGGCCCGCCGTCACCGCTGCATCGCCGGGCTGCTGCGTGATGAGCGGCCCGGAGGTCACGGTCAGCGCCGCCGCATTGCTCGTCGCGCTGCCCGAAGAATTGGACACGACGCACCGGAACCGGTCGCCGCTCATCGCCAGCGCCGAAGCGGTGACGGATAGAGTCCGCGTGTTGACGAGCGAATAGCTGCCCCCTTCGGAAATATTCGTGAACCCCGTCGTGCCCGCCGGCTGCCGCTGCCACTGATACGAGGGACCGGGATAGCCGGTGGCGGTGAGGGAAAACGTGACGCTGCCGCCCACCGGCGTCGTGGCGTCGACGGGGTGCGTCGCAATCGTGGGCGCGCTGTTGGAACTCGGGCCGAACAACTGCAGCGCCAGCCCCTGGTTCGGGAGGGAATTACCGCTGGCATCGGCGCTCCACCGAAAGCTGCTGCCGAGAAAATTGCCGTCGGTCTCACCCGAGGCATTGCGATAGTAGCCGAATACTCCGGGCGTTCCGACCGTGAATGCGCCGGAAACGGGCGGGGCCGGCGCGAAGCGGAGCGCGGACGTCAAATTGTCCGTGGAGGTCAGGCCGCTGCCGGTATTTCCCTGCCAATTGAGCGTGACGCCACCGGCCCGGCTGGGAAAGACCACCGTGGAGGGCAGGGAGAAGGAATAAGGATAGATCGAAAGTGCCGACGCGTTGAGCGGTCCCAGGTCAAAGCTGTAAGTGCCGAGGGAATTGGAGAACGCCGGCGTCGTCCCGGCGGTGGCCCCACTCGCCGCTCCCCAGAATGTAACATTGAGCCGGATGTTCGTGTAGCTGGTGGTCGTGAGCGGCTGCAGATAAGCGGTGCCGCCGGCGATGCTGATATTCGAAGTGCCCCCGTTGGAATTCAGCGTGATTGGCTCGCCGATGAACGTGTGAGGAGTGTTGGCAGCCGACGTCAGCGTGGCGCTGGAATAGCTGTCGAACAGCGAGGGAGGAACGATCGTGATCGTCCTGGTGAACTCGTTGTCCGCTTCGCTCGACTCCGTGATGGCATTGCCCGAGTCCACTTTGATGCGAAGCGAGTGGACCCCGAGCGCGAGTTGACCGATAGTTTGATCGAACACAGTCACGAATCCGTTCACCGCCACCGGCGTGGAAGTCGGGAAGGTCGCCTTGAGCACATTGTCGACGTAGAGCTCCGTCGTGAAAGTGCCGCTCGTGGACCCGCCGCCCACATTCGCCAGCCCGAAATCGACGTAAACCGTGTCGGCCGGCGTCAACACGTCATCGGTATTTGTGCCCGTCGCTTTCGAGGTCACGATGATATTGCCCCACCCCGATGGCTGGGCCGGCTGGAGATTTGGCTGCGTCGAAGGCGTGGTGAGCGCGGTGTAGAGGTTCGCGACCTGCGGCACGCCGATGCCCGTGCAGACGTCGTGTCCGGCAGCTGCGTTATAGGCACCATTGCTGCCCGACGTGATGTCGCGGAAACTCGTCGTGCCGATCAGCGGATAGACCTTCGGTCCCAACAAGCCCAGGGCCGGCATCGCCGCAGCGATTCGCCCCTGATTGATTCGCGCGGAAATTCCCGCCCAAATCGGCGCGCTCCAACTGGTGCCGCCGTATTGGTAAACCGCGCCATTGAGAACGACGAAACCGCCCGTGTTCGGATCGGCCACGGCGGCGACATCCGGAACGAGCCGGTTCCCTCCGAGGCCGATTCCCGGCCCCACCTGCCAACTGGGCCGGCTGAAGTTCGAACTGACGCCACCGCCGCTTCCGCTCCAGACGGTCTCACTGCTTACGGCTCCCGTGTTGCCGTTCAGCAACAGCCGGGTGCCTCCGACTCCCGCCACGCTTACATCAGAGGCGAAGTAGCTCACCTGAAGTTGTCCGCCTTCATTGGAGCCCGAGTCGCCCGAAGAAACATACACGGTTACGCCGGCCGCGGCCATGCTGGCAAAATACTGGGCGTCGGTCTGGAGCTGACCGGAGCCGACGAAATTCTCGCCGAGACCGAGGCTGATCGAAATCTGCTTCAACGCCGGCTGGCCCGGCAATTCGTTCACGATTTGCTGGAAGACCTGATCGATGTGCACGAACGAAAGATCGAGGCTCGCGTAAACGCGGACCTTCGCACCGGGGGCGATACTGCTCGCCCACTCCACATCAAGCGTTTCCTCCCCGCCAGGCGCCGGCAAAGTGCCGCTGACCACCTGCACTTTTTCTATATTGCCGAGTGACTGGCTGACGCCCGCCTGACTCCAGAACGACGTCAAATCGCTATCGAGAGGGAACGTATCGATGACGATGCCGATCTTCTGGCCGCTCCCATCAGCGGTGAGCGTGTCGCCATTGTAGGCCTTCAGGATCTCGCGGGGGTAAAACGGCGGGGCGGTCGTTCCCTGTGTGGTAACGTGCGCGTTTAATTGCGGGGTGAGCCGGCGCGAATGCCGGCGCAACTGGATGTCCGGCTGCAGGCCGTTCACGCTCAGCACCGGGGCAGCGACGGAAAGCGGCAGGCTCGGCGCATCCACGGCCGAAGGGAAATTTCTCCCGTTCGCCTGTCGCCGGACAAACCCGACCTGCAACGCGGCCGCGAGCTGGGCGACCGTCCCTCGGGCCGAGATCCCAAGTCGGGCCGGATCGGTTTGGGTAACGATGAAACCCTGGCTTCTCAACCAACCGACCACGTTGAGATAATCGGCCTCGAGCGGAAAATAGCGCGCCTCCATCTCCGCGCGCGTCACAAGCCGGCCCTGCGCAATCCGCGCGCGAAGCTCGTCGAAATTGCGCATCTTCAGCGCCATCATGAATTCCATGGGCTCCCGCGGATCGATCGCGGCCGGTGAAAGCTCACTTCCGGGCGGCGATCCACGCTTGATGCTGCCGGGAAAAATCGCGCGCCCGTTACCTGGCAGCGCATCGGCCGCGCCCAGCCAGCTGACGGACACCGCATTCAACACGAACGCGAGCAGGCAACGAACCAAGCTGCGACGGTTTCGTGGAGTCAGGCCCATCGGGGCGAAAGGGGTAACTCGCTTCACAGTCGGCAAAATTGAGAAGCGTGGGATACCGGGCGCGCTAATCGGCTCCTCGACTCAGCTCTCCCCTCCCGACGGACGACCTTCAAGAGTCCCCGACGCGGCGGCCACAGACGCAATATCGACGACCATTGACCCAACGAACATCCTGCCACGTTACCCAACGCAGCGCGTTTCCGGTATCGGTGGATTTCCGCGATTTCGACGCCGCGCTGCGCCGGTGGGGTGTTCGATCCATGCGGCTGGTGCGGCGGCAAGGGTCACAGCACCCCGTGGCGCTCACGCGGCAGGCGAGCACCCCATATCACAACTCGCCGCGGGGCCGCTCCATTTCAGGAGGGTAGGTATCCACCGGAGATGGACGGCCAGAATACCCGCGTTTTATTTGCGGCGACACCGCATCCACCGCGGTCGCGCCGCGGTTCCGCCCCGGCAGCCCGGCGGCGTTTTTTCGAGGGGGAGCGGCTTCACCTCAAGCCGCTCCATCTGGAGGCCTACAGATCGAAGCTCGCGGTCAGGATGAACTGGCGCGGATCGACGATACGATAGGCGTTCGGTGTGCCGTCCGGAAAGGCGCTGACCGGCTGGAGCCGGCCGTTTTCCTGCACGTTGCGGACGTTGAGCTGCAGCGTCGCGCCGATCTTGTTCGAAAGCTTGAAACGATAGCTCGTGAACAGGTCGACATACGTCCGCGCCTTGTCGTAAATCGGCCGATTGGGATCGAGCGCAGTAATGACCGCGGGCAGTTGCTCCACGCCATAGTAACCGATCGCGCTCTTGTCTTCCCAGCGCAGCGCGCCGCCCGCCGTGAGACGCTTGATCCACTCGCGATCCAGGCCGAGGCCGGCGAGCCGGTAGCTCGTGCTCAGGTTGAAGCGATACTTGCGGATCTGGGGACGGCTCTTGCCTTGGTTCGCGACGGCAACGTCATAGGGCGTCTTCACGCTGCTGGCAAAGAACTGCGACGGCGAGTTGCTGCCGTTGTAGCGCTCGGTCCACCACGGACGGTTGATCTCGGGATCGATGATGCTTGTCCACACCGGCATGCGCTCGGTGATCCAGCGCGTCACCGCGGGCGACATCTTCGAATCGATCGACTCCTGCTTCGTAACGTTGAATTTCGTCGTCCAGAAATTCGTGGGATTCCAGTGCACCTCGATCTCGACGCCCTTGGCGGTGACGTCCTGCGTCTCAGCCACCAGTTCGTTCTGCTCGTCGCGGGTCTCTGGCCGCGTGAAGTAATCCACGTCGAGCTTTGTGATGCGCGAGATCTCCTGGTTGATCTGATCGTTGCTGAGCGTGCGGCCCTGCGCGGCGGCGGCGTTGGTGACCCACGCGCGCGCGCGGGTCGTCAGGTTGAAGAACTGGTTGCCGTTGGGTGAGTCGAAGTCGAGGTTGCGGATGCGCTGCGCGATGATGCGCATGGAGCCGTTGCGCGAATCGATCTGCGTCGTCTCATACTTGTTCGCGCGCAGCACGAGCTTGCCGTTGAAGAGATTCAGCGAGAACCCGTAGTCCTTGCCGTGGCCGGTCGGATCGGGGAGCGGCCCGAGGTAGAGGCCTACCGCGTAGCCCTGCGGCTGGAAGCTGTCCGACTGGTTGTAGTGGAAATTCAACCACTTCGTTGCCTTCAGCACGGCGCCGGCTGTGGTGGTCTTGCCGCCGGCGTCGACCCAGTCCGCGGGATTGAGATTGAAGGTCGAGTCGTAGTCGAGCACCACGGTGTTGTCGGGCAGCGCGCGAAACAGCGGGGTCCCGCGCTGCCGCTGCTGGCGCTGGTCCTTGCGCCAGCCAAACGTCGTCACGATCCGATCGTTCAACAGATAGCTCTGCAGCACTCCACCGCGCGTCCGCAGAATCGCCCGGTCCCAGGTGTTGGTGGAGTCGAACCAGAAATCGGGCTGCAGCCGGGCCTGTTCCGTGACGAAGTTCGGCGTGGCGTTGGCCGCGCCGGGATTGTTCCAGCCACCCCAGCGATACGGATAGATGCCCGGCGTGAAATCGTGCGGCCCCTGGTCGGCGTTGAAGCCCTGATTGTCGCCGACGTAGTAACGGTAGTAGGTGAATGCGGCGTTCAGCGGAGCGTAGTTGGTCGACGTGCCCGTGCGCGCCGGATTCCACGAATGGATCGAGGTGAGCATGTCGCGCCAGATGGTCGTGCGCGAGCGGTTCAGCTTGTATTCGCCGTAGCCGAGAAGCTGTTGCTTGCCGAGAAAGTGGAGCAAGTTGTTTTCGCGCCGCAGATCGAGCTGGTAGGCAAGCTGGCCGCGATACGTGTTACGCTCGCCCGGCCCACCCGTGATACCCTTGGTATTCCAAAAGCCGATGTAGGGGCGCATGAAGAACGGATTGGGACTGCCGTCGACCATGCGCTCGTTTACGTCCATGTAGAGAAATCCCGTGGCGCCGGAGCTGCCGGCCGTGCCGTAGAGGCTGCGGTTGTCGCGCTTGAAGGTCTCGCGAAAATACCCGAGCTGCAGCGCCATCATGTTTCGCTGGGAATCGAGGATGATCTGCTCGATCTGCAGGTGCGACATGCGGACCGTCTCGTTGATCCGGTTCATCGCCGCGAGATTCACGTGCTCCCAGTCGTAGACCGACTTGCTCACGACGGACGGGTCGCTCGAGAACAACGGCTGCGTCGCACGGATCGGGTCCGGCACGGTGTTGACGAGCACGATGTTCTGGTTGCGACCTTCCGGTGTATTCGTGCTGCTGGTGCGGCCCGGCCCCCAGTAGCCGATCGAGCCGTCGGTATCGATGAAGAGCGCGGACTGATCGCGGATGTTGGCGCTGGTGAAATAAGTCGGCACCGAAGTCGCGGTGAACGTGCCCGGCACGCGCACGCCGTTGATCTTGGCCGAGGTCGTGACGGGATCCCAGGTGGGTTTTCCGGCGTTGATCCAGCCGGTGATAGCGTCGCGCGGCGGCGTGGTGTTGGGCCGGTTGCCCGTGATGTGATAGTAGAAATGCGAGGCTGAGAGCGTCGTGCGTTTGAACGGCTGGTAGCGCACCATGGCGTTGAGCCGCTTCGAGTCGGTGCCCGACGGCTTGCGCGTGTAGGCATCGTGCTGGAACGCGGCGCTCCCGCGGACGGCGAGCTTGTTCCGCAGAAGCACACGATTCAGATCGAGGCTCGCGCGATAACCGCCCCAGTCGTCGAAACGCATGCTCGCCTGCGAGCGGTCGCGGCTGACGTTGGCAGAGGCGGGCGCCATGTTCACGGTGCCGGCGGCGTTGCCGAGGCCGAACACGGTCGAATTCGGGCCGCGGCTGATCTCGACGGCGTCGAGGATCGAAGGATCGAGCGGCATCCGGCCACTGGTCTCGAAGTTAGCGAAGGAGAGATTGGCCGGGCCGACCCCGCGCACACGGTTGGCGCCGTTCGGATTGAGCGAGTTGTCGGTCGGGCTCGCATTGCGATCGACGTCGAACTGCGTGTAGGTGCCGATGCCCTCGGTGCCCGCCTCGTAGAGGAAGATGTCGTTGATATCGAGCATCGCGAAGTCGGTCATCTGCTCCTTCGTGATCACGCTGATCGAGGAGGCGAGATCCTCGACTTTCGAGTTCAGGCGCGTGCCCGACATCGTGCTCGAAGAATAGTATCCACGTCCCTCGGACGTCACCTCGAACGGCGAGAGGATCACCGTCTCATCGGCGTTCTTGCTCGACGTGGTGGAGGTCTGTGCGGTGGTGGTCGACTGGGAAAACGCGATCGGGGCTGGCAGCGCGAGCGCGGCACACAGCAATGAGCGAAGCGGGCGAAAACGAGGTTCGGTGGGTTTCATCACACGCGTGGGGGTTGACGGTTTGACGCGGCACTGGTCATGCGCCGCTCCTGTCACGGCAGCGTAGGAATCACGCGGCTGATTACTAACTCAAAATGCGCTCCGCGCCGTGCGTCGGCGATCAGCCGCGGGGCCGGGCAGGCAACATTCTTCAGTCGCCGCCGCCTCCGCACCCGCCGCAGCCTCCGCCTCCACAACCACCGCCACCTCCTCCGCCGCCGCAGCTACTCGCCACGGTGCCGCAACCACCACCGCCGTCGCGAGCGGCCTTCGCCTCCGTGAGTTCACGCGTCACCGGTTCGAGCGTGGTGCCTTGCAGCACGTCGGCGCCCCACAAGCCGACCGCGATCGGCACGACCCAGGCAGCGTCGGCACCGGTCAGCATTGCCGGGCGCACGCTTTGCAAGCCGAGGTGCTCGCGCTGCAGTCGTTCCACCACGCCATCGCCTCGCTGGCTCCGCCGCGGCGTCCGCAGAAACGCGAGTGCCGCGACCAGGGCCGCAATCGAAAAGAAGATCAGGAATCCGACCGGGCGATGCCGGTCGACTCCGACCAAAATCTTGACGAAGCCGGCCAGCGGCACTGCGAGGGCGAGAAAACACGGCTGCCAGCGCGCCGCCTCCTGCGTGGCGCCGTGCATGAGCAGCCCTTTCTCGGCCAAACCGTCGCGAATCGAGGTAAGCGCATCCGTCGCCGCCAGCCGGACGTCCGCAATCTTCGTGCCGTCGGCGCGCGCCGCGGCACAGATGGCCCGCTCGAGGAGCGGCAGCGAGCCTGGCAACGGCGCCTCCGTCCGGACCACCTTTCCCTCGGCCAGGGTAACCCAACCGCTCTGGGTGACGCTGGCGAGGGCGGCGATGAACGCGCGTTGCGGCCCACCGGCCAGCAACGCCGTGGCATAGGGGTCCAGGCGCGCCGCAGAATCGTCGTCCAGAGGCACACGCAGTCTCCGGCGCCACACCAGCGCGGCGCCAAAGACCACGGCGGCGATCACCGGGAACACGGCGAGAAACTCCGGTCCGGGCAGATCGAACGGCCACGGTAGCGCCGCGCCCGGCGCGGCGTTCGCCCGGCTGGGAATCAGGCTCAACAGAGCCGGCAGAAGCAACGCCGGGAGGGCGTGGCCCACCTTTCGCAGCAAAGGCACCGCTCCGACCTGCGCTTCCGGTGATCGCGTTTGTATCCGAGATGGCCGCACGCGTTCGAACCAGCCGCGCAGGCTCGGCCGTCGAATGATCCAGTGGCGTTGGCGATCGACCCGCACGGCGTCGGGGTGCGAGGTGCGCGCCGGCCACAGATCCGCCGGAGGCTCGCCGAAGAAGCGCCGATAACTCGCCAGCGTCTTCGCATACCAGTCAGTGAATTTGTCCGCTTCGTCCGCTCCCCCGCGCGTCGGTCCGTGATGTAGCGGAACACCGAGCGTGCGCCCGCAGAACTCACCCCAGTAGTCGCGCGTATAGAGCAGGTGCAGGTGCCAGACCTGGTCGACGGCATCGGACGGGGAGACCGGATGTCCGGCCGCGACGGCAAGAAAGACGAACCGCCGATATTCGGCGATCGCGCGCTGCGTGAAACCGGGCAGCCAGCCGTTCTCCTTCGCGAGCCGCAGCGAAAACGGGCTCGCGGAGGTCGGGTGATCGAGGGCGTGGCCCGCGATGCGCTGCCAGAGCTGGGATTGGTCGGGACTCATGGGGATTCCTCATTGGGGGTTGAAGGAACAACCAACCTGACGCCCCAACGTCCCCGTGCGGCACGACGCCGCAAGCCCACGAGCGCCTTGTCACCGATTTGTCACAGAGGCCCGCCACGGTCGGAAGCCCTGAGGGTTCACCACGGATTACGCGGATCACCACGGATCGATATCCGCAGCGTGTGTGTTATCCGAATCATCCGTGCAACGGTTCGCGCTCGTTGTCGGCGCAGCCATCCGCTACGGCGCCAATCGCCACTGCTCGTCGAACAACCCGGCGACCACCACCTCCGGCACCGCTTCGCCCGGCTTCACTTTGACGATCGCGTAGTCGCCCCACTCGGGCGTGCCGTAGTCACCGTTGTAGCCGCGATCGCTGATGGTGAGGCCCGTGTTGAGGACGACGTATTTTGTCGGTTGCAGCGGATTCGGAAAAATCAGCGCGGGATAATTTTCGCTCGCGGCATAGCTCTGGCCGCCGAGCGTCACGCGGTCCCTGCTCCACGTAAATGGCAGCTTGCCGTCGAGCTTCGCGATCCAGCGGTTGCTGCCGGGATCGCCGAAGAGCACGACGTGGTATTTCGCGAAATCCGCGTCGGTCACCTCGGTGTCATTTTTCACGAAGGGATGCCCGCGGAAAAATCGTCCCCACATCTTGTCGAAACGCGCCAGTGTCCGCAGCGCCTGCTCGTGCACGGCCGCGTTCCACGGCTGGCCTGTCGGCCGCACGATCAGGAATGGATCGAGGAACGCATCGTCGATCGGGCCCTGCAGCGCGTGCGTTTTCCGCAGCGCTGAACCGCGATCGCTCGCGGCGATCACCCATTTGCCGGCGCTCCGCTCGAGCGCGATCGCCGGACCGGGTTTCACGACGAGCGTCTGGCCATCGATCTTGATTTCCCGCGCGCGCCCAGTCTCGCGCAGCACGAGTCGCGTGAGGTTCTTCGTGGCGATGTCGTAACTGGCCCCACCGTTCGAGCGGCTCGCATCGATCTCCGCGCGCTCATAGTGCCGGCCCAGCCCGTCGAGCGAAACCCAGTAGCTGCGATTGTAGCGCGTCGTGTAGGTGAGAAACCGGATGTGGTCGGGCGAGGTCTGGCCCCTGTCGCTCCACTCCTTCAGGAACGCATCGAGCCGCTGCCGCACGAGCGGGCTGGTGCCGTGTCCAGTTTCCTTGGACACCATCCACAGGCCGGGCGCGCCCTGCGAGCGCAGGTAGTCAGGTTCGCCGACCGACGGATAGCCCTCTTGCTCGAGCTGCCGGCGCGCGCGCAGCGACGACTCGAGCTGGCCCGGATCGTTTTCCCCGTCGTGTCCGGCGAGGGGGAGGTTGTGAATGTTGAGCGCCCACTCGGAAATGTTTTCCCAGATGCGCAACGTCGCGAGCTGGTAAGGCTTGAGCTCGGGCCGCTGCTCCGCCGTGTGCGACACGGTGCCCGCACCAATTTCCGCCGCCGCGAAGCGATCCGGATGATGCAGCGAAATGTGCCAGGCGCCTTCGCCGCCCTGCGAGAAACCGCGGATGACGATCCGTTTGTCGTCGATGTTGAAGCGTTTCTTCACCGCGGCGATGGACTCGAACACGTCGCGCTCGCCGGCCCAGTGCCAGCCGGCGCCGTTGATCCGTCCGAAGCAGTCGAGCGAAATCTGCCCCTGATCGGCGACCGGCGGGTTGCCGGAACCCTTGCGCGTGAGGAAGCCGTGGATGAATTCGGTTTCGACCATCGTGTTCGAGCGCCCGTGCAGCCACACGTAGAGCCGCGTAGGTTTGCTCGGGTCGTAGTTGTCCGGCAGCGCCACGCCGTAGGGCAGCACCGCGCCGTCGATTTCGGAAACGTAGGCGTGAATCTGACGCTTGCCCTCGTTCCATTGCGGCTTTCCGGCCTGAAGCTGCCGCGCGCGCTCGATGCCTTGATCGAGCGTGGTGAACGCCCGATCGATCGCGCCTTGGTTGGTGAACATGTCGGGACACTCGAGCAGCATCCGGCCAGCGTGAGCGAACACCTCGACATCGGTGACCAGCTCCGCCGCCGCGCCCTTTGCCTTCAGTTCGCCGACGAGTGCGGCGATCTGCTCGGTCTTCTGTTTGATCTTCGCCAGCTCGTCCGCCTTGGCCGTGATCGGCGGCGGTGTGGGGGCTTTTTTCTTGTTGGCCGAAGGCGCCCCCGGCGCCTGCGCAAGGAGGGCGGACGGCAACAAGGTGAGCGCGGCGACAGCGAGGAGCAGTTTCATGGCCGCGCAGATTGCCAAACCGCTCCGGCGGCTCGCAACTCAGGAAGCGCTCGAAGATCTCACCGCCACTCGTGGCGTGGATAGCGCCGCGACAGCTCGGTTTTGATTTTCGGATACTGCTCGCGCCAGAAATTCGTGAGATCGTCGGTGACTTGAATCGGCCGCTGGTTCGGCGCGAGCACTTCGATTTTCACCGGCACCCGTCCATGACCGACGGCGAATCTCCCCTCGATGCCATAGAGCTCCTGGATCCGGGCGCTGAGAATCGGCGGGCCTTCTTTATTATAAGTGAGCCGCGAACGGCGGCCATTGCCCATCACGAGCCGCTCGGGCAGGTAGTCGTCGAGGACCGCGAGTTGTTCCGCGGTCAGCCAGTCGCGCAGCACGGGCATGACGGGCTTGTCTTTCACCGCACGCGCGCCGAGCTCGCCATAGCAAATCTGCTCGATGAGTGTCGCCCGATCCGCGTCGGTGATGGGATTGACCTCGAGCTCGGGAAACCACTCCGCGAGGCGGTTCACGCGCGTGATCCACTGCTCGACGGTGTCATCCCACATCTCCAGCTTGATGTGGCCCGCGAGAACTTCCTTCGTGAGCAGCGCGGCCGCGGCGTCGAGGGGCGCTTCGTCACTCGACGATTTCGCCTCGAGGACGAGATCGCGAAAACGCTTTTCACGACGCGAGACGACGCGCTTCTGCTGCTCGTCGTAAACGACACTGCGCGTCTGCCGGAAAGCGTCGGGAAAAATCTCCGCCAGCCACGGCTCCTCGATCGCGGTCGCGAGTGACAGCAGCACGTTGATCTCGCCGCCCCGGCCCTCGATCTCGCTGATTTCGGCCGCGACGAAGAGGGGCGACTTCTGAATCGCGCTCTCACGCGCGAGCAGGCCCTTGCGGCTGTGCACGAGTTCGCAGCGCAGCGTGCCGACATCGAGCCGTTTCGCCAGTTGGTCGGAAAAGCCGGCCAGCACGCATTTGCGCACATCGGCGCCATCGATGCGTTTTTCCGAGATGTCGAGCCCCTCGGCCTCGGCGATTTCGAGAAATTGGGCGAACAGCGGACCCACCTGCCGCGCGCCCTGAGCGTGGATGCCGAGTCGGCGGCACGCCTCGAGCGAGTAATTCGCGTTGTCCGCGAAACGCCACGCGCGCATCAGCAGGAAAAAATCGCTCTCGTGCTCTTCACCGAGCGTATCCTCGCGCGCTTCCTCCGTCCGCTTGTCGACGCCGCGAAGCAGAAAGCTGCGTCCCTGCGTGAGCGCCGCCATGAGCGCGATCGGCCGAACGCAGTTGCGCTCCTGCGCCGCGAGCAGCATCCGCGCGTAACGCGGGTGCACGGGAAAGCGGAGCATTTTGCGGCCGATGTCGGTGATGGATTTTTCTGGGGACACGATGCCCTCGTCGCGTTCCGACCCACGCGACGAGGGCGTCGCAGAAGGCGGCGATGCGATCGCCCCCAAGTCCGCCAGCAACGTCTCCGCGCGCTCCAGCGCCTTCGGATCCGGTTTCTCCAGCCAGGGAAAGTTGAAAACATCGTCGATGCCGCTGGCCTTGAGCGTCAGCACGACCTCCGACAAATCCAAGCGCTTCACCTCGGGCAGTTCCTGCGGCGCACGCTTCGCGTGTTCGGCTTCGGTCCAGAGACGCACGCACACGCCGGGAGCGGTGCGTCCCGCACGACCGGCGCGCTGGTCGGCGCTGGCGGCGGAGACTTTTTCGATGAGCAGCGTGTTGATGCCGCGGTGCGGATCGAAACGCGCCACGCGGGCGAGTCCGCTGTCGATTACCGCGGTCACGCCGTCGATCGTCAGCGAGGTTTCGGCGACGTTGGTTGAGACAATGATCTTGCGCGTGTCGTAGCGGTCGACCGCCCGGTCCTGCTGCTCCGGCGGCAATTCACCGTGCAAGGGAAACACCACGAAGTCGCGCAACGCACGCGACCCCTGGATTGCCTGCACCGTGCGCGAAATTTCATAGGCGCCGGGCATGAACACGAGCATGTCGCCAGAACTCGCCGCCGCGACACGCTCGCATTCGCGGGTCGCGACCTCCCACACGGCGTCGTGCTCGAAATCCACGCGCTTCGGCAGATACTCGATCCGCACGGGGAAGCTCCGGCCCTGTGATACCAGCACCTCACACGGGGCGAGATAGTTTTTCAACACGCCGGCATCGAGCGTCGCCGACATCACGATGATTTTCAGATCGGGCCGCGCGCTCTGCTGGATCTGAATCGCGCGCGCGAGCGAAATGTCCCCGTAGAGATGCCGTTCGTGAAACTCGTCGAACACGATCGCCGCGACACCGCGCAGCGTCGCATCGAACGACATTTGCCGGAGCAGGATTCCCTCAGTGACAAAACGAATCCGCGTGCGATCGCTTACGCGCGACTCGAGCCGGATCTGGTAGCCGACGCCCTCGCCGAGGTTGGTGCCAGCTTCCTGCGCGACGCGCTTCGCGAGCATCCGCGCGGCGAGCCGACGCGGTTGCAAGACGACGACCTCGCCACGACCGCGCACTCCGTCGCCATCGAGCAAACCATGCCGCCACAGCATTTGCGGAATCTGCGTCGACTTGCCCGAGCCGGTCGGCGCCTGCACGATGAGCCGGCCGACCGCCCGGAGCGAGGTCACGACCGCGTGTTCGAGTTCGTAGATGGGGAGTTCGCGCGGAGACGGCATGGGCGGCCGGAAAGCTCCAAGCTCCAAATGCCAAGCTCCAGAGAAAATTCGATTTTCCAAAATCAAAATCTCACCGGGCCGATCTATCTGCTTTGGGACTTCTCTGGACCTTGGATCTTGGTCCTTGGATCTTCCGCGGCCTCCGGCGGCGGCTGTGAATAACCGGCGAGTTAGTTTGTCCCCAAGTTATTCACCGCTTCGCGTTGTGAAGAAGTTGGTGAGAACAAAAGCTTCAAACTTCACGCGCGGCTCGCATGGTCGACGTCGTTCCTTGATAGAACAGTCGCGGTGCGGTGAGCTGAAATGCTCGCCGAGAGCGCGGCTGGGATACGCCCGGGCGACCGGGGAAAGGGCAGCGGCAACTGGTGCCGCGGTCCCCTCGAGGCGGCGAAAGCCGAAGCGAGGCATATCTCACCAGTTCCTCTGGTCGGAGTCGTGTCCGATCAGTCCACACACGAATCAGGAACTGAGCCGCGAGGCGCGATTAGAAACCGCGCTGAGCGGAGTCAGGCCCACGGGGCGTTTCGACCCGTGCGCCGACGCAGTTACCCCAGAGGTTACGGTTGCTACTGCGCAGACCAGAACGTCAGCGCGTTTCCCGGCGGGACGACCCCGCCAGAAGGCCCAGCTCGCCGCACGAGCGGGGCGCGTAAAGGAGACGCGAGGGCGGGGAGAGAACGGACCTAGGCAAAGTCCGTGAACCTCCTCACTGGGGCGGCGTGAAAAACACGTCACCCGACTGCAAACGCGAACGCAACCTGAGAGGTAAGAGGTCAGACCCGTAACGCGGGGCCAACGACCGGCCAAAAGCCGGTGCCGTCCTCGTGGTAAGGGTGCCGACGCGCGACAATGAACGTTGCAGGCGTGTCAGCACCACGTCCGGCGCGCCGCTCCCGGCAGGGAGCGTCCGAACCGGGCGCAGAGGCCTCACTCGATAAATCCCGACCGGCAACGGTCAGGACGGTCCCGCCATGAGACCGAAACATCCGCATGCCGCGGAGAGTGGCGTCGGGAAGCACACCACCCGCGAAAGCGAGCGTGCCCAAGCGTGTGCCGCCGGGAAAGAGCGCGTGGCGAGCGCCCACTCCCACAAATTGGCTCCGGAAGCTTAAAAAACTTCCGGAGCCTTTTTTGTTTTCGGACGGGGCGAGCCGAAAATGCCTTTCCCCTTCCTCGGCTCACCTTCGGTATCCTCCTGTAAAATGGTTCGAGAGGTTGGCGTGGCCTACTGATCGGCCGCCAAAAATTTGTGGCCTCGCACGTCGAGGCGTGGATTCTTCGCGCATGCTCGCGCTCGCTCGCTCCCCGATATTTTTCGCCGCTTTGTCGCTGATTGTAAGCGGCAACACCATCGCCGCCGAAAAAGAAAAGACGGTCCCCTACCCGCTCGTCCTCGGACCGATTCGGCTCTGGGAGGGTGACGCACCCGGCGCACTCGGCAAGCGGCCCCAGGATACCCCAACGCTCACGCCTTATGCCGCCGATCCCGCGAAGAAAACCGGCGCCACGATGCTCATCCTCCCGGGCGGCGGTTACGGCAGCCTCGCCGAACACGAAGGCACGGGCTACGCCGAGTGGTTCGCGTCGCACGGCATCCAGGCCTACGTCCTGAAATACCGTCTCGGCTCCAACGGCTACCGCCATCCGATCGAGCTCGGCGACGCTGCGCGTGCGCTCCGGATGGTGCGCGCGTTCGCCAAACGCGACGGGCTCGACCCGAAGCGCGTCGGCGTCATCGGCTCCTCCGCCGGCGGACATCTCGCGTCGACGCTCGCGACGCACTTCGACGCCGGCGCCACCGGCGCCACCGATCCCATCGAGCGCGAGAGTTCGCGGCCCGATCTCGCGATTCTATGTTACGCGGTGATCTCGATGGGCGAGTTTGGACACGCGGGTTCGCGCAAGAATCTTCTCGGCGAGAATCCGCCGGCCGACTTGGTGCAGAACCTCTCGAACGAGCTTCAGGTCAGGCAGGACACTCCGCCGTGTTTTCTCTGGCACACGGTCGAGGACAAGGTGGTGCCGGTAGAAAACTCCCTGCTCTTCGCCGCCGCGTGCCGCAAGGCCGGTGTGCCATTCTCGCTGCACATCTACGAAAATGGCGCCCATGGGCTCGGCCTTTTCGGCCGCAACCACCAGCCGGCACCGCCGTGGGGCGAGCAGTTGTTGTATTGGTTCAAGGAGCGGAAGTTCATGGGCACGCGCGATCCGTGAATCAGCAATCGGTGGGCCGGTGACCGACTGCCCTACTGGTTACTGATTACTGCCGACTGTTTACTGACATCAGCGCCGCCTTCCGCCTTGCTTTCACCGGGCGCGCGGCGCACGTTGGGCCTCTTTTTTCCAACTACGCACGCGTCCGCAGCATGAACCAGAGCATCCGCAACATCGCCATCATCGCCCACGTCGACCACGGGAAGACCACGCTCGTCGACAAGCTCCTCAAGGAGGGCGGCGTGTTTCGCGCCAACCAGCAAGTCGAGGAGCGCGCCATGGACTCCATGGACCTCGAGAAGGAAAAGGGCATCACGATCAAGGCGAAGAACACGTCCGTCCACTGGAAGGACAAGATCATCAACATCGTCGACACCCCCGGCCACGCGGACTTCGGCGGCGAAGTCGAACGCGCGCTCCGCATGGTCGACGGCGTGCTGCTCGTGGTCGATGCCTACGACGGGCCGCAGGCGCAGACGCGTTTCGTGCTCCGCAAGGCGCTGCAGCACGGACTCAAGGTCATCATCGTCATCAACAAGATCGACCGCGAGAACGCCAATCCGCCGAAGATGTATGACAAGGTCCTCGAGCTCCTCATGGAGCTCAACGCGACCGAGGAGCAGTTCGACGCCCCGGTCGTCTACGGTTCGGGCCGCGACGGCTACATGATGTATCACCTCGGCGAGGAGAAGAAGGACATGACGCCGCTCTTCGAGACGATCCTCGATCACATCCCGCCGCCCTTCGCGAAGCCGAACGAGCCGTTTCACATGCTTGTCTCCAACATCGACTGGAGCGACTACGTCGGCCGCATCGCGATCGGAAAAATCCTCGGCGGCAAGGCAAACGTCGGCGACACCGTTTTCACGATCCGCCACGCGGACGGGAAACGGATCCGCAGCAAGATCACAAAAATCTTCGAATACACCGGCCTGCAGACCACCGAGTCTGCGGTCGGCGGCGTCGCCGGCAACATCGTCGGGCTCTCCGGCTTCGAGGACATCGACATTGGCGACACGATCAGCGCGGACGAGGCTGGCCACGCCCTTCCGTTCACGCAGATCGATCCACCGACGCTCGAGATGCAGTTCGCCGTCAACGACGGCCCGCTCGTCGGCCAGGAAGGCAAGCTCGTCACGTCACGCCAGCTTCGCGAGCGGCTGTTCCGCGAGCTCAAGACGAATGTCTCCATCTACATCGAAGACTCCGACAAGGGCGGCGTCTACAATCTCAAAGCCCGCGGCGCGATGCAGGTCGCGGTCCTCGCCGAAACGATGCGGCGCGAAGGTTTCGAGTTCCTCGTCTCGCGTCCGACGGTGATCGAAAAGACCTCGCCCGACGGCAAACGACTCGAGCCTTACGAAACCGTCTGGATCGAAGTGCCCGACGAGTGTGTTGGCGCGGTGATGCAGAATCTCGCCAACCGCAAAGGCGTGATGACGAACATGGAGAAGCACCCGCACTCCACGCTGATCGAAGCGACGATTACAACCCGCGGCTTGATCGGCATGGAGATCGACATCGTCAACATGACGAGCGGCCGTGGCGTAATGAGCCACCTGTTCAAGGAATACGGCTCCTACGCGGGCGAGGTCCTCACGCGGCTCACCGGCACCTTGATTGCGACCGAAGCGGGTGAGACCACCTCCTATGCGCTCGTGATGTGCCAGGAGCGCGGCAAACTCTTCGTCGGTCCGGGCGAACAGGTTTACGAGGGCATGATCGTGGGCGAAAATCCGCGCAACGAAGACATCGCCGTAAATGCGGTGCGCGAGAAGAAGCTCACGAACTTCCGCTCCCAGGGTGAAGGCGTCGCGACCGGCCTCACGCCGGCGACGAAGCTCTCGCTCGAGCGCGCGATCGAATACATTGCCGCCGACGAGTTCGTCGAAGTCACGCCGAAGAGCCTGCGCCTGCGCAAACGCATCCTGAAGGAAGTCGATCGCCGCAAGGTTCAGCGCGCGGCGAAGAACGCCGCGGCGGAAGTGGCGTAGCTGGGCGTTGAAAACCCAATTTTGTCATCGCGAGGCGCGCTTGCGCGCCGTGGCGATCCAGATGGATTGCTTCGTCGTTTCTCTCCTCGCAATGACAGAGGAGCGTTTTTCAACACCACGCTCCACCTCCATCGGCCCGCCACGCGGAGACAGGTGGCAGACGGGTGATTTCGCCCGTCGATGATTCGTCTTGCCCGTCCGCGAGGCCCATCGAAGTTTCGTCCAGCGTGACACAGGCGACGGACGATTCACCGCGGTCGGCAGTCAGCGAGGAAGGCGGCGAGCTCCACCGCACGCAGCTCGAGCTGCGCCAGCTCAAGGACACGTTGATCGCGCTCCGCAGCCGCCTGGAGGAGCTCGAGGCCGGCCGGCAGCGCGCGGTCCAGGAGGCCGTGGCGGCGGGGCAGGACGAAATCAGGCAATTACGGGCCACGGCGCAGGCGCTGCGGGACGACCTGCAGAATCTGCAGGCGGAAAAGGAACGCGCCGTGCAGGCCGCGGTGGCCGCGGGTCACGACGAGGCACGGCAGTTGCACGACACCATCGCGGCGCTCCGCGCGCAGCTCGAAGTCGCCGTCGCCAAAAGCGTCGCCGATCTGGATCAGGCGCGGCGAGCGTTCGAGGACGAGTTGCGCCAGTTGCGCGACACCATCAGTGTCCTGCGCACCCAGCTCGAACAGCAGCACCATGGCTGACAATGGCAACGGCAAGACTCTGACGCGCCGCACGCGCAACGGCCGCGAATCGCGGGAGGTCCTGCGCGCCCGCCTGCTGCGCAGCGAGATGCTGCTGCAGCTCACGCAGCGGGTCGCGGCGATCGAGAAGCTCGACGATCTGCTTGCGACGCTCGTGGAAGTGGTCGCGAACGAAATCAACGCCGAGCGCGGCACCCTGTTTCTCAACGATCCCGCCACGGGCGAGCTCTACTCGCGCATTGCGCAGGGCACGTTCAACCGGGAAATCCGGATTCTCAATACGACGGGCATCGCGGGTTCCGTCTTCCATTCCGGCAATGGCGAAATCGTCAACGACGCCTACGCCGACGAGCGCTTCAACCGCGAAGTGGATCAGCGAACGGGATTCACGACGCGCTCGATTCTCTGCGTCCCGATCCGGACCGCCCGCGGCGAGATCATCGGCGTGGCGCAGACGCTGAACAAGCGCGACGGCGGATTCACGGCCGACGACATGGAACTGCTGGAGGCCATGGCCACGCAGGCCTCGGTGGCGCTGCAAAGCACGCAGTTCATCGAGCGGATGCAGAAAACCCGGCAGGCGGAAATGGAGTTCCTCGACCTCGTGGCCGACATCACGAGCTCGCTCGAACTTTCGGTTCTCCTCCGCCGCGTGATGAGCGAAGCCACGCGCATGCTGAAGGCGGATCGTTCGACTCTCTTCCTCAACAACGAAAAGACCAACGAGCTGTGGTCCGAGGTCGGCGAAGGGCTCAACGCGGTGCAGATTCGTTTTCCGAATCACCTCGGCATCGCCGGCGCGGTGTTCACGTCGGGCAAGACGATCAACATCCCGCACGCCTACGCCGACCTGCGGTTCAATCCGTCGTTCGACAAAAAGACGGGCTACTTCACCCGCTCGATTCTCTGCGTTCCCGTCGTCAACAAGAACGGCAAGATCATCGGCGTCACGCAGGCGCTGAATAAGCGCGGCGGACCGTTCACGGCGGAGGACGAGGCGCGCCTCCGCGCCTTCACCGCGCAGGTCTCCATCGCGCTCGAGAACGCGAAGCTGTTCGACGACGTCCAGAACATGCGGAACTACAACCAGTCCGTGCTGGAAAGCATGTCGAGCGGCGTCGTCACCCTCGACGAGGAGGGCCGTGTGCACACGTGTAATGCCGCGGGCTTCCGGATCCTGAAGCTGCGCGAGAGCGACATCCTGCGCCAGCCGGCCTCCGCGATTTTCACTGGAGCGAACGCGTGGCTCGTCGATCGCGTGAAGGAGGTGGCCGAATCGGGAAAAAGCGCGGTGCTGATGGACGCCAGCCTTGAAGTGCGGGAGGAGAAACTCAGCGTAAATGTCACCGCGCAGCCGCTCGTCAGCCTCAAGGGCAAGCGGCTCGGTGTGATGCTGATGATCGAGGACATCAGCAACGAGAAGCGAATGAAGTCGACGATGTCGCGCTACATGGATCCGGGGCTCGCCGACAAGCTGCTGGCGGGCGGCGGCGATCTCCTCGGCGGACAGAGCGTCGAGGTGACGATGCTGTTCTCGGACATCCGCTCGTTCACGACGCTCACGGAGGAGCTGGGAGCGCAAGGCACGGTCGCGCTGCTCAACGAATATTTCACCCTGATGGTGAACTGCATCACGCAGGAGGGCGGCATGCTCGACAAGTTCATCGGCGATGCGATCATGGCCGAGTTCGGCATCCCGCTGTCGCACGGCGACGATGCGGACCGTGCGATGCGCGCCGCCATCGCGATGATCACGGAGCTCCGCGCGCTCAACAAGCGCCGCCAGGATCGCGGCCAGAAGCCGGTTTTGATGGGCATCGGGCTCAACACCGACGTCGTGGTTTCCGGCAACATTGGTTCGCCGAAGCGCATGGACTACACGGTCATTGGCGACGGCGTGAACCTCGCGTCACGCCTCGAAAGCGCCTGCAAGGAATACAGCGCGCAGATTCTCGTGAGCGAATTCACCTACCGGAAGGTAAAGGGGACCTATCGCTCGCGCGAGGTCGACCGCGTGATCGTCAAGGGCAAGACCGAGCCGGTCGGCATCTACGAGATCCTCGATTTCCACTCGGAGGAAACATTCCCGAACATGCCCGAGGTGATTAACCAGTTTCGCGGTGGTCTCGGCTACTATCGCAAAGGCGAGTGGGATCGCGCGATCACTCAGTTCCGCGAGGCGCTCGCGCTGCATCCGGGCGACAAGCTCAGCCAGACTTACATCCAGCGCTGCGACTACATGAAGGCCCACCCGCCCGAAGGCGCGTGGGACGGCGTGTGGGTGATGAAGTCGAAGTGAGCGGCGGCCGGCCGGGCGCCATTACTTCGTCGTCACCGGTTCCGGAATCGCGGCGCCATCCTTGCGCGGATCCGAGGCGGCCGAGTTCACGCCGGTGGCAAAATCCCGCATCACCATTTGCGCGCCACCCACCGCTTCGGCGAACGGGCCGATTAGTTTGATTTCGTGCCCCTTCGCCGTGAGCGCGTCGCGCACGTTTGCGGGGACGCGGTTTTCCATTTCGAGATCGCGCCCGGCAAATGTGATCTTCGTGAAGCGCGGCGCCTCGATCGCCGCCTGGAGGTTCATCTTGAAGTCGACGAGGTTAGACACGATCTGGGCGTGCGCCTGGGCCTGGTTCCAGCCGTTCATGCAGCCGAACGCAATCCGCACGTCGCCTTTCGCCATGAACGCGGGGATGATCGTGTGCAGCGGACGCTTCCGGCCTTGGAGCGCATTCGGGTGCTCGGGATCGAGCGAGAACAGCCCGCCGCGATTCTGCAGCACGAAGCCACAACCGTCCGGCACGACGCTCGAGCCGAAGCCGCCGTAATTGCTCTGAATGAGCGAGACCATGTTGCCCTCGCGATCGACCGCGCAGAGATAGGTCGTGTCGCTGCCGGGCTCCGGCGGCTTGCCCGCCTCGACTTCATCGCGCGCCCGTTCCCAGTCGATGAGTTTGGCGCGCTCCGCCGCGTAGCTTTTCGCGAGCATGCCCGTGACCGGCACGCGCGCGAACTTCGGATCCGCGACGAACTTCAGCGTGTCGGCATACGCGAGCTTCTTCGCTTCAATTTCCATGTGCAGCGTGCGAGCGGTGTTGTGCCCCCACTCCGCGACCGGAAAGGTTTCCATGATGTTCAACATCGCGAGCGCGGCGACGCCCTGCCCGTTCGGCGGCAACTCGTAAACCGTCCAGCCGCGATACGTCGTCGAGATCGGATCGACCCACTCGGCGTGAAACTCCGCGAGATCCGCGGCGGTCATCGTCCCGCCGAGCCGCGTCGAAGTTGCGACGATGCGCCGCGCGATCTCGCCCGTGTAATACGCCTCTCGCCCACCCGCGACGATTTGCCGCAGCGACCACGCGAGGTCGGGATTGCGGAAAACCTCGCCGACCTTCGGCCCGGCGCCGTTGGGGAGATAGGTCTTCGCAAAATTGGCGTCTTTTTTCTGGGCCGTGCTGCCGCGCCAGGCGATGAGCTCCGTCACGGGATATCCGCGTTCCGCATACGCGATCGCCGGGGCGAGCACCTCGGCGAATTTCTTCCGGCCGAAACGCGTGAGCAACTGCTCCCACCCGTCGACGCAGCCCGGCACGGTCACCGCGTGAATCCCCCTCTGCGGCATCTTGCCGGCGTCCTTCGGCGTCGCCGGCGGCTGGGCCTTCGCCAGGGCGATCGTCATCCCGGCCGGCGCCCAACCGCTGGCGTTCAGCCCATATACCTCGCCCGATTTCGCCTCGTAGATGATGGCGAACAAATCGCCGCCGATGCCGTTCGCGGCCGGATAGACCACGCCCATCGCCGCGTTCGCCGCCACAATCGCATCGATGGCGTTGCCGCCCTGCGCGAGAATCGCGGCTCCGGCCTGCGAGGCGAGCGGCTGCTCGGTCGCGACGATGCCGAGCTGCGACATTACCATCGAGCGGCCTTGATTACGCGACTCGGCCGCCGGCGCTGGGCACGAGAGCACGAGCACAGCGGCCGCGACACGGGAGAAGAGGCGAGAACGCATTTTCATTCTCAACGGGGTGCGCCACGCTGCGAATGCGCACGCGCGAAGGCAATGGATTGTTGTAGCCGCCGGCGCGAGCGCGGCGCTAGGGTGGCCGGCGAAAGCACTTCTGTTTTTCAACTCACCCCATGAACCGTTCCCTCCTCCTCAGCTTCTCCCTTCTCTGCGCGTCCGCCGTCGCGTTGCGCGCCGCCGACAAGGCGCCGGCGTTCAAGCCGATCTTTAATGGCAAGGATCTCACCGGCTGGACCGCGCCTTCGCCGAATCCCTTCTGGCGCGTCGAGAACGGCGTGTTGATCGGCCAGAACGACGAGAAGCAGACCGGTAGCATGCTGAAAACGGAGAAGAGCTACAAAAACTTCATCGTCGAATTCGAAGCACGCATTGAGGACCCAATGGACAGCGGGCTCTTCGTGCGGACGCCGCAGCTTCAGATGCAGATCGGCAAATCGATCAGCCTGAAAAAGGAAATGACGGGATCGTTCTACGTGAACAAACTCAAATACGTCGAAGCCGGCCAAGCGAAGGACGCGGTGAAGCTGCTCAAGGCCGGCGATTGGAATACGATTCGACTGCAGGCGAAAGGCGACACGTTCACCGTATGGATCAACGGCACGCCGGCCTCCCGCTACACGAACCCCGAATATCCTGAGGCGGGCCCGATCAGCGTGCAGGTGCACCAGAAGATCGGCGGCAAGGTGGAGTTCCGGAACATGCGCGTGGCGGAATTGCCGTAGGCGCTCGCTCTCCGATCCGTTTGTCATTCTGAGTGCAGCGAAGAATCCAGTTGGAGTTTCGCCATGATGAATCGCCTCCTGAGCCCCACTGGATTCTTCGCTCCGCTCAGAGTGACTGGGCTTCTTAAAGCCGGCGCGATCTTCATCGCGCTCGCCGCGTTCGCGCGCGCGGCCGCGCCCTCCCGCCCCAACGTCGTCATCCTCCTCACCGACGATCAGGGCTACGGCGATCTGTCGGTGCACGGAAACCCCGTCCTGAAAACGCCGCAGCTCGATCGGCTGCATGGCGAGAGCATCCGGCTGACGGACTTTCACGTGATGCCAATGTGCACGCCGACGCGCGGCCAGCTCATGACCGGCGTCGATGCCCTGCGCAACGGGGCGATGAACGTCAGCAGCGGGCGCACCAATCTGCGCCGCGAGTTTCCCACGATGCCGGAAATCTTCGGCGCCGCCGGCTATCGCACGGGCATCTTCGGCAAGTGGCACCTCGGCGACAATTACCCGTATCGGCCGCAGGACCGCGGCTTCCAGGAGTCGGTCTGGTTTCCCTCGTCGCACATCTCGTCCGCGGCGGATTACTTCAACAACGACTACTTCGACGACACCTACCAGCACAACGGCCGCCGCGAGAAATTCGCGGGCTACTGCACCGACGTCTTTTTTCGCGAAGCGATCGCGTGGATGAAGCAATGCGCGGAGCGCCGCGAACCATTTCTCTGCTACCTCCCCACGAACGCGCCGCACGGTCCGCTCTTCGTGCCCGACAAGTATCGCGAGCCCTATCGCGACCAAAAGCCGGCGGTCGCGAGCTTCTTCGGCATGATCGCCAACATCGACGAAAACGTCGGCAGGCTCGACGCGTTCCTCCGCGATGCCGGGCTCCGGGACAACACGATCTTCATTTACATGACCGACAACGGCGCGACGGCGGGCGACGCCGTGTTCAACGCCGGCATGCGCGGCAAAAAGATCGGGCTCTACGACGGCGGACATCGCGTGCCGTTCTTCCTCCGCTGGCCCGCCGGGAAACTGCGCGCGCCCGCAAATCTCGACGCACTCGCAACGGTGCAGGACGTGCTCCCCACGCTGCTCGACCTCTGCGGCGTGAACTGGGACCGCGACCGCCCCCGGTCGCAGCCCGAACAGCGACCGGAAGCGGTCGCGGTCCCGGCAAACCTGAAATTCGACGGCGTCAGCCTCGCCGGCCTCCTCCGCGGAACGACCGACACTCTTCCGGATCGGATGCTCGTCACGCAGTTTTCGCGCATGCAGGACCCGCGACCGAAAGCCGGCGACGCGTGCGTGCTCTGGCAGAAATGGCGGCTCGTTTCCGACAAGGAACTCTACGACATCGCCACCGATCCCGCGCAGGAGAAAAACCTGATCGCCGAGCGCCCGGAAGTGGCGGCGAAGCTGCGCGCGCACTATGTGCAGTGGTGGGCTGGCATCGAACCGCGCCTGCACGAGTTCAGCCCGATTCACATCGGCTCGGACAAGGAAAACCCGCTCCAGCTTTCGCCCTGCGATTGGATGGATGTGTTCATCGATCAACAGGCGCAGGTGCGACGGCAGAAGCGCAACGGCCCGTGGGCCATTTTCGTGGAGCAGGACGGCACGTATGAATTCGAGCTGCGCCGCTGGGCGCGCGAGGCCGACGCCGCGATCACCGCTGCGCTGCCGGCGCATAAAGGCGTCGACGGCAGCACGCCGCCGGGCGAGGCGTGGCCGGTCGCGAGCGCGGAGCTGAAAATCGGCGACCTGAAAAAAGCTTCAGCAGTCGCCGCCGACGACAAGCAGATCACCTTCAGCGTGCCCCTCGCGCGCGGCCGCACGGAATTGCAAACTTGGTTCCGCGACGCGGCCGGCGCCGAAATCGGCGGCGCGTATTACGTCTACGTGCGGCGAAGGTAGGGCGCGTTATCCTTAACGCGCCGTTGAGCGGTTGCGCAAATCCTGAAGCGGCGCGTTGAGGACAACGCGCCCTACCTTCATTTCTTCTTCGGCTGATTCTTTGGGTCCAGATTCGCCTCGAGATCGGCCGGCGTGACTTTCGACTCGATGCCGTTCGCGGGCACGTCGGCCTTCGCGAGCCACACGAGCGTGTTGAGCACGACCTTCCGGAAATTGTCGTTGGCCCAGTTGTCGTGGAAATGACCGCCGGTGAAACCCATCCCGCGGCCGCCGTCGAGCCGCTCGACCACCCACATCATTGCCTCGGGTTTGCCCTTCGCCGCCTGGATGTGCGGATACGGACCCTTCGGCGCCACATACGGGCCGTCGCGCACCGCATCGCTCGGCTTCGCCACGAGGATCGGCGTGAACTTCACGCCGGCGCTCTCGCTCGCTTTCTCCGCGCTGAACTTGTCCGCGAAGCGCATGTTGAAATACCATTCGTCCTTGATTTGAAACGGCTTCACCCCGCGCGTCACCGCGTGCTTCGGAAAGTCGGTGAACGACGGCTCCCAGATCGGGTTGCACGAAAACGCGTTCTCATAATAGCCGCCAATCCAGCTCTTGAATTCCTCGCCGGCCTGATTCGCCACCACCTCGACGCCGTAGTGCATCGCGCCGATGCCCACGCCACGCGTCACCCACGACTGGATTTTCATCAGGCGCGCGCCGCCCTCCAGCACGGCTTCGTGCTTTCCGCCGCCGTCCATGTAGAACACGATCGCATCGGCGCCCTCGAACACGCTCTCGTCTTTCGGCCAGCCGTTGAGCACGACCTCGACCTTTAATTGCGGTGCGCCCTGCGCGAGGCACTTCGCGAGCAGTTGCGTGCCGGCGTTGAACTCGTGCATCCGCGGCGGGTGCGACGGCTTGCCGGCGATGATGACGAGCTTCGCGCGGCCGTCGGAGGTCTTGGCCGCGAGCGACGCGGCCAGCGGCAGCAGGAGCAGGACGAACAGAGTAACGAATCGGGTTTTCATCAGGAAGGGTCGTTTGGAATCGATCAGGGCAAGCCACGAAATCCCCGGCAGGTCGGCCGGCTTGATTTCCAGATGGATTGCTTCGTCGCGTTGCCCGCCGCAATGACATTTTGGAAAGGAACGTTGGCCATGGTTGCTTTGCCGCGTCGACTTTTCCACGTTCGACGCCGCCTCAACCCCAAGGAAACATGCACGCCTTCCTTCGTTTCGTTTTTGCGATCGCGTTCGCCGGCCTGAGTTTGCTTCCGGTCCGCGCGCAAACGTCCGCCACCGGCACGGTCACCGGCCGCATCTTCAATCCCGCGACGCAGGAATACGTCCGCAACGCCGAGATCGCCGTCGACGGCACGAACCTGATCACCTACTCCGCCGACGACGGCTCGTATGCGTTGACCAATGTGCCCGCGGGGAACGTGACGATCTCCGTCACCTACACCGGCTACGATCGCGCGACGGCCACGGTGAATCTCGGCGCCGGCCAGACCGCCACGCGTGACTTCGACCTGAAGGGTTCCACGTATCGCTCGGGCGCGAAGGACGCGGTGGTGAAGATGGGCGAATTCGTCGTTTCCTCGGAACGCGAGGGCAACGCCAAGGCGATCATGGAGCAGCGCGCCGCCGTGAACTTCAAGAGCGTCGTCGCCTCCGACAACTTCGGCGATCTCACCGGCGGCACCGTCGGCGAGTTCATCAAGTATCTGCCGGGCGTCGTCATGGACTATGTCGATTCCGACGCGCGCACGGCCCGGATCAGCGGCCTCGAGCCGCGCTATGCGGGCGTGACCGTCGACGGCATGAACATTGCCACGGCGGGCAATGTCGCCTTCGACGGCGCGACGCGGCAGTTCGAATTCGAGCAGGCGTCGATCAACGGCACCGAATCCATCGAGATCAGCAAGACGACAACGGCGAGCATGGACGCGGACACTCCGGCCGGCCGGATCAATCTGCGCAGTCGCAGCGCCTTCGACCGCAAGCGCCGCGAGGTCACGGCCACGCTTTCCTTCACGGGCAACGAGTATTCCTGGTCGCTCAAGAAAACGCCCGGGCCCTACGAGGGCGACGACTACAAGGTCCGGCCCGGCTTCATCTTCTCCTACGCGGAGGCGTTCAAGCAGCGGTTCGGCATCGCGCTCACGCTCGGCGCGAACACCGTCGCGACGGAGCAGTCGGGCGTCACGCACGCGTTCAACTACGCCAATCCCGCGCGTGGACCGCTCATCACGCAGATCACGTTTCGCGATGCGCCGAAGCTCTCGGAGCGTGCGTCGTTCAATCTCACGACCGACTACAAGATCTCGCCGTATCTCTCGATTTCGCTGCGCACGTCGGGCTCGCGCTTCGATGACGGCACGAACAACCGCCAAATCCTCTTCGTCGTGAACCAGGCGCAGATCACACCGCAATCGACGCTCACCGACATGGCGGCGAACACGACGGCCAACGCGAACACGCGCCTGCAGATCCAGACGAGCCGCCGCAACAAAGTTAACAACACGGCGACGTTCACGCCGAAGCTCGAATACAAGCACGGCGATTTCACGATCACCACCGGGCTCGGCCTCTCGCGCGGCCGCACCGCCTACGAGCAGATCACGCAGGGGTATTTTCAGAACGTCTCCACGCGGCTCACGCGCATCAGTTGGGCGGGCACGCGCAGCAGCCCGACGTCGGGCGACTGGCAGATGCGGCAGCTCTCCGGCCCGACGTGGACCAACCCGGCGAACTTCAACCGCTCGGATGCGTTCGCAAACAACATCGTCGCGAATCCGCAGGCCGGCGAAAACAAACTCTGGGTCGCCTATCTCGACGCGAAGAAATCGATTCATCTCGGCGATCTGCCGGTGCAGATCGGCACCGGCTGGAAGACGAAGCTCTCCGTTTACGACCTCGAGAAGGACGCCAATCTGCAATGGACCTACGTCGGCGCGGCCAACAGCCAGCTCGCGGCGACATCCATCCTGCCCACGGTCACACGCTATCCCTACGACCCGAAGACCGGCAGCAACGTGGGCAATCTCGGGATTCCACTGCCCGATGTTTACACCACGCTCGATCAATACCTCCAGACGCCCTCCTGGTTCTCGCCGACGATGCCGAACAATTACATCCAGGAGAATTTCACCTCACGCTCGCTGAAGGAGCAGATCGACGCCGGCTACGTTGAATTCAACACACGCTGGCGGGCGCTGCGGCTCAATCTCGGCGTCCGCGAGGAGCGGACGCGGATCGTCGGCAAGTCGCACGATCTCGTGCCCGTCGCCGAAGTGCGCCGCGCCACGGGGATCACGAATCAAAACGACACGCGCTTCATCGACTACCAGTATCGCTTCGGCCAGCGCTCGAGCAAATACGGCGGCTACGAAAACACCTTCCTGAGCGGCGGCGCGAAGTATGCGCTCTCGCGGAACCTCAACGCGCAGTTCGCCGCGAGCCAGTCGATCGGCCGGCCGAGCTATGCGAATCTCGCCGGCGTGATCACGATCGACGAGGCCAACCGCACCGTGCGCGTGCCGAATCCGGACCTGAAGCCGGAGACGTCCGACAAGTATTTCGCGAGCGTGCAATACTACCTCGAGCCCGCGGGCACGTTGAGCGTATCGGGCTTCAAGCTCTTCGTCGACAACATGGGCTCAGCCGTGCGCACGATCAGCGCCGCGGATGCCGGCTACGCCGACGATCCGGAATACGTGGGCTACACGTTTCAGCGCGTGAGCAACGCCGCCGGCACGCGGCGGATCGACGGTATCGAGATGGAATACAGCCAGCAACTCGTCTTTCTGCCACGCGCGCTGCAAGGCTTCAGTGTGTTCGGGTCGATCACGCGCACGCGCGCCGACGAACGGATCATCAATCATGTGTCGAAGTCGGCCAACGGCGGCATCCGCTATGGCAACCACAAGTTCAACGCCCAGCTCCGCTGCACCTGGTCGGCGCCGCGGCTCACCGCGGAAAATGCGAACGAGGAGCAGTGGCAATACGAGCGGCTGATGTTCGATTTCAGCGGCGGCTACAAAATCAACCAGACCTACGAAATCACGGTTTCAGGCCGAAACATCCTCAACGAACCGATTGAAGGTTTCGCCAACGAGCCCGGGCAGATGCGCGTCGTGAACCGCTACGGCGCCGCCTGGACGATCGGCGTGCGCGGGCGCTGGTGAGGAACGGCGGGGGTTCGAGTCGAACTTCGCGGCCAGGTGTCGGTTCCGACGATCCAACGGCCTGACCCCGTCCACGCCTTCCGCTGCCCTCCGATTTTCGGCATCAGATCTCAGCCCGCTGCTCTCCGACCTCCGCGCGAGCGCAATCTTACGAACTCTCCCGCTGCGTAGTATCTTTCATTGCTAGCGCCGCGGCCTGTTCGTTCCCTCGTGCGCGTGCGCGCGCCCCTCGCGAGTTTTCTGCTGCTGGCCAACGCGGCCCTCGGCGGCGTTCCGGCCGATATTCCCGAGCTCGAACGAAGACTGGCCGGCGCGCCTGCCGCGGAAAGGCCGGCACTGCTGATTGCAATCGCCGAGGCCGCCGAGCTGAGCGATGTCGAGCGCGCGTTCGCCGCGGCCCGGGAGGCCCGTGAGCTTGCGCGTGACCCGCGCCAGCGTTTGCCCGCACTGGCGCTCGTGGCGGCGATGACGCGTGACCTGCCGGACTATCCGGAGTCGCTGCGGCTGGCGGGCGAAGGTCTGGCGGAAGCGGCCGCGCTGGGCGACATCGGCTGGCAGGCGCGATTTCACTACATCCTCGCGCGCACGCAGTGGAGCCGATCGGATTACCCGGCGGCGGTCGCGAGTTTTCACGAGGCGATTCGATGCGGCGAACAAGCGCGCGACGCCCCCGTGCTCGTGGATGCGCACACCGGCATCACCGTCATCTACCTCGAATTTCGACAACTGGACAACGCCCAGTTTCACGTGGAGAAGGCGCGCGAGTTTGCCGCGCGGCTTTCCGATCCCGCGAGAGCGGCAAATTTCCAACGCATCCTCGGCAACTATCTCCAATCGAGCGGCGACTTGCCGGGCGCACGCGCCGCTCATGAGCGTTCGCGTCAAATCAGCGCCGACGCCGGCCATCTGCGGCGGGAAGCCGATGCCCTGCTGGTCCTCGCCGGCCTCGATGAGAGCGAGAGAAACTACATCGTTGCGCGCGATCGCAATGTCGCCGCGCTGGCCCTCTACGAGAAGCTCGGTCTCAAGGTGCCAGCGACCAGCGCGCATCGGCAGCTTGGGGTGGTCCTCAGTCGCCTCGGGCAAATCACCGAGGCGCTCCAGCACCTGGAGACCGCGGGACAGCTCAGGCGGGATGCGGGCCTGGAGGAGCCCGCGCTGCTGTATCGCGATCGCGCGGTCGTCTACGAGATGGCGGGCAATCTCAAGGCGGCGCTCGAAAACCAGCGCGAAGCCCAGGTGCGCAACGAGCGGTTCTTCGGCGAGCGCACGCGGCAGCAGCTCGCCGTGCTCACGGCGCGCGCGGAAAACGAACGGCGGCAGCACGAAATCGACACGCTGAAACGCGAACAGGCCCTCAAGGCGTCCGCCCTCGCGCTCAAGGATACCGAGCTGGCGTTGACCGCGGCGGAGCTCGCGCGCGCGAGCTGGCAGCGTTACACGCTGCTCGGCGTCGTGTTCTTCGGCAGCCTGGCGGCCGTGGCGCTGCTGAGCCGGCAACGACTCAAGCTCGCCACGGAACAGCGCGTGCACGACGAGACCCGGGCGGCGCGCAAGGCCGCCGAGGACGCCAACCGCCTGAAGACGCGGCTGCTCGGCATTGCCTCGCACGATCTGCGGTCGCCCCTGAGCACGATGATTTCGTGCGCGCGCGAAATCGAGCAGCGCCCGCACGACACCACGGTCGCCGCCGAGCTGGCGAGGGGACTCGAACGCGAGGGGTTGCGCCTGCTGGCGCTCGTCCGTGACCTGCTGGATGTTTCCGCCATCGAGGAGCGGCGTCTCACGCTGAAACGTGCCCCCTGCGATCTGCGAACCGTCGTGCAGGAGAGCGTCGATCGCCATCGCCCCGCCGCGGAAACGAAAGGACAGAGTCTCGGGTGCCGGATGGCAGCGGTCGCCGAGGTGCTGGTCTCGGCGGACGCCGCGCGCCTCGCCCAGGTGTTCGACAACCTGATCGGGAACGCCGTGAAGTTCACGCCGCCGGGACAGCCGATCGAAGTGAACGTAACGTGCGCCGGGAATCGAGCCGTGACGAGCGTGCGCGACAGCGGGCCGGGCCTGCAGCCCGAGGACTTCACGCGCCTGTTCCAGCCCTTTCAAACCCTGTCAGCGCGCCCGACCGGCGGCGAGCCGTCGAGCGGACTCGGGTTGTTCATCGCTCGTGAAATCGTGACCCTCCACCACGGCCGGGTGGGCGTGGATTCCGCGCCCGGGGAAGGAACGACGTTTTTCGTCGATTTGCCGACGCTCGCGGCAGACGAAAAATCCGAAGCCCGGAGCTCGAAATCCGAAACAAGCTAACTGGTTTCCAACCTCCTGTTCCGACCTGCGAAATTCCGGACTCGGATTCGTATTCGTTTTTCAGATTCAGACGGGAGTTTCGAGCTTCGGATTTCGAGCTTCGGATTTACACCTTATCCCAGCCCGTGGTCGATGCACCAGCGCACGAGGCTCGCCGTGTCGTGCAGCCCGGTTTTTTCCATGATGCGCGCGCGGTGATTTTCGACGGTCCGCGTGCTCAGCTCGAGTCGCTCCGCGATCTCCCGCGAGGAATGGCCGCCGGTGACCAGCCGCGCGATCTCGCGCTCGCGTTCGCTCAGGACCGAGATGGCCGGACCGGATTTCGACTTCGGCCGGTCGGGCGGCGGCGCGCTGGAATCGGCCGGGAGCACGTCGGCGAAAAAATACATGCCGCCGGCCAGCACGCGATGCACGGCGCGCAGCACGTGTTCGAGCGGCAGGCTCTTGTCGATGAATCCCCCCACGCCGAGCGCGACGAGTTCCCCCGGCAGCACCGCGTCGATCTTCGACGTGAGCACGATCACGCGCGGTTTGTGCGCTTTCGCGCGCACCTGGCGGATGAGCTCGCGGCCGTCCATATCCGCCAGCCCGAGATCGGTGAAGAGCAGGTCCACCGGCTGGCGGAGGCAGTGCCGCAGGGCCTCGCGGCCCGAACCAAACCGGTGCAACTGCGCCGGCTGCAGCTCCCGGCGGAGCGTATCCGAGATTAAATCACACAACAGCGCGTCATCTTCGACGACCACGAAGCGACAGGCCTGCGCATTCAGCGCGGCTTTCGCAGCCTGAGCCGGCCTGGACGGATCGGACACGCCGGACCGAATAAGATCCCGCACCGCGGCTGCGCAAGCGTTGAGTATATCTACTCAACCCGGCGGCAGCCGTAGAGTAATCTCACGCGTTGCACGCGGAAATCACCCGGCGCTTCGTCGCGATCGAACCAGCCGCTCCAGCCGACCAGACGACCATAATCGATGGTCGCGCCGGGGCGAATCCACCCCATGTCCAGTTCCCATCCCTTCCCCCCGCCTCCCGGCGATCTCTGTCGCGTCCTCTGCGTCGATGACGATCCGGTGATGCAGCGCTTCTTCGTGCGCGCGCTCATGCTTCCGGGCTTCGCGGTCGAGTGCGTCTGCGGTGCGCGGGAAGCGCTGGAACGATTCGACGCCGACGCGCGCGGCTTCGACGTGCTCGTGACCGATCACATCATGCCGGAGCTCGATGGCTGCGAGCTGGTGGCAGCGCTGAACGCCCGGGGTTTTGCCGGAATCATCCTGGTGGTCTCCGGTGCCTTCACGCCGCGCGTCCTCGCGCGCTATCAGGAGCTCGGCGTCGAGTGCTTCCTCGAGAAGCCCGTGGACATCGACGCGCTCCGCACCGCCGTGACGGCCGCGGCCAGCATCGGTTCCCAATCCTGACGGCGCGCCCGGCTCTCACCACCCAGCTTTCAACACTCAACTTACTCCGCCCCTTTCCCATGAATACGTCCCGCTTCAACCTCGTCCGCCGCCTGTCCGCCGGCGCTCTCCTCGCCGCCTTCGTCGCGTGTTGTTCGCCCCTTCTCCACAGCCAGACATTCACGATCGTAAAGCCGTTCGCTGCGGCGCTTAGTGAAGGCTACTACCCCTATTCCGGTCCGATTATCGCGAGCGACGGCCGTCTGTATGGTTCTCTTAACGTCTCCAGCGTCTACGGCACCGGCCAGATCTATGGGATAAACCGGGATGGCACGGGTTACACCGTCCTGCGCGAGCTGATGGACTACTCCGGCCAGAACCCGATCGCCGGCGTCCTGGAGGCGAGCGACGGCAAGCTTTACGGGGCCGCTGTTTCCGGCGGCTACACCAGCCGGGGCACGCTCTTTCGGCTCAACAAGGATGGATCGGGATTCGCGGTCATCCAAGGTGCCGGGCCCACTTCAGGGCTTGGTTTCGATGGGAATTACCCGTTCGCGACACCCATCGAGGGCAGCGACGGGCGGCTTTATGGCACGACTTCGCAGGGAGGCTCAGGCGGATTCGGCGCCGTGTATCGAATGAACAAGGACGGCACGGGCTACACCGTGCTCCGGAGCATCAGTAACAACAATTTCAACGCCGGATGGATCTACGCGCCTCCCATGCAGGGTTCCGACGGCCGGCTCTACGGCACAACGTCCAGGAGCGGCACGTCCGGCAATGGCACGGCATGGGCGCTGAACACCGACGGCTCGGGTTTCGTCACCCTGCACGACTTCAACGGAAGCGATGGCTCCGAGGTGAATTCGCCGCTTTTCCAGGCGTCGAACGGCGCCCTTTACGGCATGGCCAAGAAGGGTGGCACCTACAACCAGGGCGTGATCTTCCGGATGAACTCCAATGGCAGCGGCTTTTCCGTCCTCCGACATTTCATGGGACCAGATGGCGCCGCACCGCTCTACTGTGGATTCATGCAGGCAGCCGACGGTCAGCTTTATGGCATGACCACGGAAGGAGGGACCACGGGTGACGGGGTGATCTTCAGGATGGCGCTGGATGGGTCCAATTTCGTCCTGGTCCACGAATTCAGGACCGCCACCACCGGCGCGGCGCCGTCGTCGACCTTGGTCCAGGATGCGAGCACGGGATTGCTGTATGGCACTGCCCGCCTCGGCGGTTCGCTCAGCGGCGGCGTCCTGTTCTTCGTGGCGCCGGAAACTGCCAGCGCACCGACCACCGCATCACAGGCCTTTATTTACACGGGCGGAGCGCAGACCTTCACCGTGCCGGCGGGAGTGACCAGCCTGACCGTAACCGCCTCGGGCGCCCAAGGCCGCGACGATGCGCAGATGGGAGGCCGGGGCGGGCTCGTCACTGCGACCATCGCCGTCACCCCGGGCGAAGTTCTGACGATCAACGTCGGAGGATCCGGAGCCACCGGTGGGTTCAATGGCGGCGGGGCCGGCAACTCACCCGGCGGCGGCGCCTCGGACGTGCGCCGGGGAGGCACCGCGCTGCAACATCGGGTGATCGTCGCTGCTGGCGGCGGCGGCGCCCGCTCCGATGTGGGCCCGGGTGGGGGCGGCGGCGGGTTGAACGGACTGCCAGGTCATGGTGTGGGCGCCGGTGGTGGCGCAACGCAGACCAGCGGCGGGGCCGCAGGTCCCGGCGGTTACTCGAATCCGGGCACGCTCGGTCAGGGCGGCTATGGATACCAGGCGGGCGGCGGCGGCGGCTACTATGGTGGCGGCGGCGGGGGTTATTACAGTTTTTCGTATTGGCCCGCCGGCGGCGGCTCCTCCTATGCCATCCCCAGCGCCACCAGCGTTACGCACGCGCCGGCTGTCCGCAGCGGCCATGGGCAGGTCGTCCTCACGTGGCCGCTGGCCGCCACCCCTGCGGACACCACCGCTCCCGTGCTCACGCTGCCTGCGAACATCATCGCGGAAGCCACGAAAGCGCAGGGCGCGGTCGTGACATTCACCGCCAGCGCGAACGATGGTGTCGACGGCCCTGTCGCCGTCACCCTCACCCCGGCCTCCGGCAGCACCTTCCCGCTCGGCACCACCACGGTCACCGCCAGCGCAACCGACGCCGCGGGCAACACG
>JADMIO011184626.1_pt1 | contig 54224 bp, 53 predicted proteins | sample 8958161 | NCBI WGS metagenome assembly JADMIO01 (sample SAMN16585339, study PRJNA669376) | soil metagenome | isolation source: Crop rotation soil | place: USA: Cullars Rotation, Alabama | collected 2011
GCCGCGACTTCAAGTCACGTGAATTCCAAGCTTCGGATCCCACTGTGCTGGAAAGCACTTCGACAGGAGCCAAGTTGACGATGCGCACGCTGCCCGCCGAAGCGGTGAGCGGGCCATCTGGCAGAATGAAGGATTTTGCCTCGTTCCAAGTCCCCTTCGCAGAGGCTCGCCAAAGGATGACGAGGAAATCATCATCTTCGGGTCGGGTGAGTTGGAGCCAAGGGGCCGAGTCTTTCTGATCGGTCTGACGCCGCAGGATAAGTGGTCCGGCACCTGCCGGAACTTTGAGGGGCGCGCTGATCTGGCCGAGCCGCAGGGCGGTGGTTTCCCCGTTCTCTCCACCGAATCCTAACATCACTTCGCGTGGCGGGATGCTGCCTTCCGGAGGTTCGAGTTCGTAGCGCACGCCCTCGCGGATTTCCTGACGAAAGGGTGGCATTTCTCCCACTGCTAGAAATCGGACATGGCGCTCGGGCGTTTTCGGCTTCTCTGCAGCCAGAAGGAGGCCTGTGGCGGAGGCGGCCAGCAGGCAGACGAGGGGGGGAAATTTCATACGCGGAGTTCGGGTTATATCTCGCCGGGTAACAGCCAGCGGAACGAGGTGATGACAAAACGCCGGCCATAGTCGCCGGGTTGACCGGAAAATTTCGAGTTCAGCCCGCTCTCGTCCGGAGTCAGCGGCTGTGGCGTCCGCTGGACGACGGCCTCACACCAAGCCTGCGACTGGACTTTTCCGGAGGCATCCACCGCATCGCCGTAAGCGCGGATGACGAACGAATCCGAACGGGCGGTGAGTGCGGGGCCGAGGACTTGCAGGACATCGGCTTGAGTTAGATAGGACGCCGCGCCCCAGGCTTTCGAGGCGGGCTTGAGGGTTTGCTCAAGGCGGGTGGAATCGGCGATGTTGTCGGGATGTTTGTAATCCGGCAGGGAGTTCTGATTGTTCAGTGGATAGTGATCTGTCAGACTTGCATTCAGGCCGGCCTTTTCAATGGCTGCCTGAAGGGCGCCCATGCGGCCGGTTTCATCTTCCGCGAGGCGGCGATTCACGAAGTCTGATAGAGAAAGGAACGGGCCGCGCAGTTTCACCTGCTCAACAATAGCCGTGGCCAGCCGGTCGATTTCATCCGTGCCCAGCTCGCGATACCCTGCCCACACGCCGTCGCCGGACATCGAATTACCTTCGCTCACCGCCTTGCCCGGTGGATTGAGGACGCGGGGAAACGGCACGCTTCCCTCGCTGCCGTAGCCTGCCCGGTGGGTGGAGCCCAACAGCGCCTTCCATGCTTCCACGCGTGTCGAGTTCACATTGAAGGCACCGTCCACCATCAGTTGGAAGGCCGATTGATAAAAATCCGACAAGCTGGCTTCCGTCGCCTTCGAGCACGTATCCGGAGCCAGGCACATGCGTCCGTTAGGCAGCGGGTCCTTTGCTGGATCGGCTAGGAATTTCGCTTTCTCGGCGGTCGTCCCGCTGGAAAGGAAATAACGGTCCCACAGCGAGCGGTTCGCCTCGAACGAGAGGTCATAGATGAGATTGTCCTTGGCGGGCAGATCGCCGAGGATCGAGCGCGCCGTCGTCGCCCAATCCCCTTTGCTGGCCGATCGCTGCGAATCGTTGGACCAACCGATTTCATTCTCGTGAAATCCGCCGAGCTTCGCTGAATCCGACTTGTCCAGCACCGGCGCTGTCCGACCCAATCCTTTGTTGCCACCTGTTCCCAAGCGCGGATCCGCAAGGGAATTCCCGATCGCATACGATGGATGCCAAACCAGTTCGGAGAGTTTCACATGCTGGAACTGACCGAGTGAAACGACGCCGGTTTCATGGCGCGGCACATCGAAGAGCACGTAACGTTCCTCCCCTTCCTGCGGCGGGCCGAAGGGATTTCCATGATAGCGGCCATCCCGAGGCACCGGCATCTGGTCATCCCAGCTCACCGCCTGATCATACAAATCCCGCGTGTAGGCACCGAAGAACCAAGGCCCGCCCTTCGGATCGCCGCCGATGTTTTCCCATGGCGAGCGAACGATGAACGAGGCGCGCGGATTCCAGTTCGCCAGCAACGCCTCTTCGAAATACGCGGTTCCGGACAATGCGCCGGAGTTGATCCGATTCGACTGCTGTTCATCGAACCAGCGCAGCCGGATACCCTCGCGGGTGCGCACGTTAGGGATCACTGTCGGTTTCGGATCCGCCTTGTCCAGGAGCTGCATCGGCATCCTTTCATACTTGCTCCAGGCGATCCGTGGTTCCCTACCCGCTCCGTATTGCAGCGATGCTGATAGAACGGAGATCTGCGGCAGCGCGTCGAATGCCTCGAACGTGACAGCTCCAGCACTTCCCACCTGCTTCATGATCGCCCGGGTATCGTCGCTTTGATTCAGAATCCCGAACTTGCCGTTCACATAGACACTGGTCGGCGCATACCAGAATTGCGTCGGCAGGAAATCGATCCCGCCATCAAGGTCGGACGCGGAGACATAATAACTGCGGGACGGGTCTGGAGCTACTTCACAGGAAAGCACGTTGTTAGCGAGGTTGTAGGCACCCGGCCGATAGACACTGAGTCCGTCATACTCGGCACACTTGGGCGGGGAAAACACCAGACATTCACCCGGCCCGAAGGTGGTTTGCGGAATCGAGAAATAGTATGATCCCATGTAGGGATCATTGTAACCTTGCGAATCAAACAGGAATGGCCAGCTTGCGAATGCCGTGCTCCTGCCACCTTCGAAGTTGATCCATTGGGCTTCTGGCGGGAAATAACCGGGCGGCTTGATGTTGTTGATGTTCGTGTTCGCCGTCCACATTTCCTGTCGGCCGTTTCCCTGCATCATGATGATCGCCCGGTCAAATTTCAGCTTCACGTTGTAGGGATTCCACAGGACCACTCTCGGATACATCAGTTGCCGGAGTTGGAAGGACTTCACGGTGGTGACCTTGTCCAGGTAACAGCTCATCTGGGTGAAATTCGTGGCTTCTACCAGAATCGGTTGCAGTCCCGAGCGGAGGTTTCCGGCAAGTTTGACCGGTTCCTCGTTGGCCAGCGCGCGCTTGCTGCTGGATGCGCCGGCGGACGGATCGGCTTCGGTCAATTTCGCCGCCACATTCTGTCCGGAGTAGGGCACCGACGAGCGCGCCCAATCCCTCAGCAAACCGAAACGCGGACCGCCTAGCTGATAGCGCGAGTCCTTCACGCTTTCCCTCAGATCCGCGGCGGGCCCGACCAATGGGATATTGTCTGAAATGCCTTTGAGGTTTTTGGAATCCGGCACTTTCCCGTCTCCCTGGAAATAGGCGGTCAGATCACGCTTGAGGCCGCCATTCACCACGTCCGCGAGCACGCCGTAGGATTGGGTGGTGAAATCGAACGCATGCCGCTTGCCCCAATCCTTGCCTGCCGCCGTGAAGGCGAGCTCGGCACCATCGGTGAGACGCTTGGTTTGTGAATCATCCAGACTCACCTTCCCTTCCATCATCGCCATGTCCGCCGCTTGGGAGACCATCACCCGATAGAGTCCGCCATCCGACGGGGAATTCCGATCCGCAGGGATTTTCGAGCGAGGATCCACTGTCGCGATGTTCGCCCGCACCCCGAGGTCGCCGGTCCACCACGCATAGTTTCCGGAGCTGCCTCCGGGGGACTTCGCCACGTGAACCTTGGGCACCGCGACCACTGGAACGTTGTCCTGATGGACGAGCGTGACGGTTTCCGTGGTAGGGTCTTTCGAAGGATTGCCATCGCCGCTTACCAGCCATTCGAGAACTTCGGTGGCGGGATCGAGCTTTCTTTCCCAACGCGCGTCTCGCAAGCCGCCGGTGAGATCATCGCGGGTCATCAGTGGGTCGCCGTTCGCCTGAGTCGTGCGCCAGACGCCGGTCCAGAAGGGTTGCTTCGGAGTGTTGCGCAGGATTTCCGCAGAGGCTGAAACCCGCTGGTCCGGACCCATGGTTTTTTGCAATTGGCCGACCGCTTGCATCAGAGCGAGCCGCGCGTTCGCTTGTGCGGTGGCACGGGCTTCGAGTACCGGGGATTTCCGCAACTCGATGGAGGCCAGCCCCATGATGCCCAGCGCGACGATCACCAACATCGTCATCAGGACAAGGCAGATAACGAGCGTGAAACCATTTTCACGATCGCGTCCGGGGGAGCCGCGCTGAACCAATGAAGGCACGAATAGTTACCTACACCCAGTGCCCCGGGGCTGCAATGACGAAGGGAGATATAAAAACGACCTCCCGGAGCGGTGCATCAAAGGAGGCCCCGAGAGGCCCGTGCTTTTCTAACGAACGCCTTTCAACCAAGACATCGCAAGCGCGAATCCGCGCAAGGTTTACATAGGAGGCGATGGCTTTGCTGCCATTTTCAGGAATGTCTCGTGATCAAGAATATCACGGATGAAATCCGAAATTTCGACGCTGTCCGGATCCTGGGCCCATCCAAGCAGGTGGCAACCCGCAACGGCCTCCCATTGTTCGTGGTTGTCGTGGGATTCAATATGGGGAAATTGCACTTTCTCGACGATCTTCATCAAGGTCGCCGTGAGTGACAGAGCCCGGTCGAATTCCTGGGCCTTCTCGTCATCACCGAGCAACAAACCCGAAGTCGTATGGAGAACGGTCTGTCCCAAATACGCGGTGATTTTCTCGATGACGGCCATGCAACCGTCGGTTTGCTTGATATAGAGATCAATCGCCGCGTTCAATTCTGGAGAAATCCCTTCTTTCACCAATTGAGGCAGCAGGATGGCGATCCGCCGCTGTCCGTCATAAACGTTCACCAGCTCGGCGAGGAGTCTGCCTGCGTCGTTAACCATAAAAGCTTCCTTTGACGAATGGCTCGTCGGCTGGCTTTCCTGATGTTCACTCCCGAGATTGCGGCCGGAGGGACGCTCTATTTCGTGTTTTCTGTTTCCGTCCACGGCCGAGCATTACCAGAAGGGTTCCTCCGCCACAATAGGAAGAAACCCTATCTCTTGATCTAACCATCTTGTGCGGTCCGAAAGCGACAACAACATCATGCCTCATGAAGCGATTGACAGAATGCCGACGAAGGTCGTTTTTCCTTGCCCCATTGGCTTCTCATGGTTGCGCGATGATTGCCAACGTTCTGCGGAGACGTTCTTTCGAACACCGGAAAACGCACCTGTTTCCCAGTGCAAAAAAATCGTCCCCACTTTCGTCGGACACTATTCCCGAGAGTGCCAGTCCAGATCCGAACGCTGATCCCTCAAGGCATTGATTCGGGTTGCCCTGTCCTGCAAGCGGCCCTCGGCGCTTCGGGTCACTACGGCTGGACCTGATGCGTTGATTTCCTCCGTTGATGATATGAGCGATCGCCTATATCCGGAAGATGGGTGCTCCATGTAAAAGGGTTCAACATTCCATTCATGCACAAGATTCAGTTCGGATTCTTTCATCGTTATGAGTTAATTTGAGGTTGATCCTTACCATAGATTCGACGCCGCTCGCTTTCCATAGTGGATTTCCCTCGTCGGTGGATAGGTAAGTCCGCAACCCAAGTACGGGACCCGTCGTAGTTAAGGTGGCGGCGACGGATTTCCCCGAAGCCATAAGGCATGGCCGGTTCCGGCTTATAGCAGATTTCGAAATAACCATGGCGTTTGGAATGGTGCGAAGAACGCTGCCAATGCACGTGGAAGAAGTTATGGATTCCGTAGTATCGTGACGAAACAGGAGCGCCCAGCGTTCAGGATGAACGCGCTCACGGAGCCGTGTGATCGAATCACTCGATGGAAAGCCAATCACAAGCGGTTCTCTCACTTCATCGGTTTTCCATGGCGATTTGGAGATCGCCACCGAATTTCGGATAAAGAGAGAAAGCCCGAAGAAATCGGCCGTGAAACGTGGTTACGGAACCGCGGGACGATCCAAAGCGGTGTGGCGCTATCGCTTCCCACCGCACCCCAAGGGCTAAAGAAGCTGGGTCTCGACGAGGAAACGGTAGGTGCCGTCGCGATCGATGAGCTCTTCGTGAGTGCCGCTTTCGACGATCTTTCCGTGGTTGAAGACGAGGATGGAATCGGCGTGACGCACGGTGGAGAGGCGGTGGGCAATGACAAGGCTCGTGCGGCCTTTCATGAGCCGCTCGAGGGCCTCGTTGACGAGACGCTCACTCTCGGAATCGAGGGCGGAGGTGGCTTCGTCGAGAAGGAGGATTCTCGGATCGGCGAGAATGGCGCGGGCGATGGCGATGCGCTGACGTTGACCGCCGGAGAGCTTGGTGCCGCGCGGGCCGACGAGTGTTTCGAAGCCCTCGGGCAAGGCGGAGATGTAATCAAAGGCGTTGGCCTGACGGGCGGCAGCTTCGATTTCCTCAAGAGACGCGCCGGGTTTCCCATACTCGATGTTCTCACGAATGCTGCCCCCGAAGAGCAGGACCTCCTGAGGAACGATGGCCATCTGGGAACGGAGCGCGGAGAGGGAGAGGCTGGAGGCGGGCCGGTTATCGAAAAGGACTTGGCCGTTTTCCGGGGCATTGAAACCGAGGATCAGCGAGAAAACCGTGGATTTCCCCGCACCTGACGGACCGACCAAGGCGACCCGCTGACCAGGGCGGACGAAGAAGTTCAGGTCGTGGAGCACTTGCACGTCAGGCCGTGAGGGGTAGCGGAAGGAAACGTGCTCGAAAGCGAGGTAGCCGGTGAGTTTCGCATCGGTATCGCCTTCGATCCGCTCTGGCGGTGTGTCGAGCAGTTCCCGCAAGCGCTCGGTGGCACCGGCGGTGGCTTGGAACTGCGAGATGATTTCCGGAAACGATCCGAGCGAAGCGCCGACGAAGATGGAGAAAAGGATGAACGAGACGAAGTTGGTGCCGTTGATTTCGCCATGGGCGAGCATGCGCGCGCCGGACCAGGCGACGAAGGCGATGGTGCCGAAGAGGGCGAAGATGATGAAGGAAAGGAAAGCGGCGCGGTGTTTCGCGCCGCGCATGGTGACGTGGAAAAAGCTGTTCAGGGAACGATCATAGCGGTTCTCCTCAAAGGATTCGTTCGTATAGGCTTTCACGTCGGCGATGCCTTGCACGGTTTCCTCGATGACGGTGCCGGCTTCGGCGAGCGAGTCCTGCGCGGCTTTGGAAAAGCCCCGGACTTTTCTCCCGAAAAACGCGATCGCGAGCACTACAAACGGCACGCTGCCGAGCATGATGAGCGACAATTTCCATGAGGCGACGAAGATGAATATCAACCCGCCGATCAGGATGACCGTCTGGCGGACCGCCTGCGGCACGGTGTTGAGCAGCGTATCCCTGACCACGCCGAGGTCAGCGGAAACGCGGTTGCTGAGAGCGCCGGACCGCTGCTCTTGGAAGAATGGCATCGGCAGGCGGACGAGGTGGGCGAAAAGATCGCGCCGGAGGCGGTTGAGAGACGACTCGCCGGAGCGGATAAAGCCTTGGACTCGGAAAAACGCGACGCTGGCCTGAAGCGCGAGCGCGACGACGAGTTCAAGCACGACGCGATTGGACTTGGCCAGGACTTGTGCCGGATCAACGCCGGATTTCAGCGCGTCCGTGGGATTTCCGATGAGCTCTTTCAGAAACCACGGGAAAGCCAGGGAAAGCATGGCGGTGAAGAACAGGGCCGCCATCGATGGGATGAAAATCGCCTTTTCCTGCATGAGATAACCGAGGACCCATCGGTGGGAGGAAATCGGCTTCTTCTTTTTCGGCTCGGACATGCGCGGATGGGAAACGATGGACGCGGCGGCGTCAATGACGGGGAAAATTGGATTTACCGCAAAGGCGTGGAGGTCGCGAAGGAACGCAAAGGGAGCAGAGAGGATGGGTTGGCATTTTCACGGGGATTCGGAATGGAAGGCACCGCGAATCTTGCGAATGAAGAAAAAGATTCGCTGGATTCGCAAGATTCGCGGTGCCTCGAAAAATTTCACGGCAGCAGGATGGCGGCAGAAGCGAATCCTTGGAGTTGCGCGGCGGGGCGGGATGCGTCATGGATGGCGGCCATGACGGGTAAGGAAATTCGAGAAGTGCTGGATCAGGCGCGCGTGCTGCCAAGCAAACAGCTGGGGCAGAACTTTTTGATCGATCCGAACATGGCGCGCTGGATCGTCTCACAACTCGAAGTTTCCGAGGATGACGCGGTTTGCGAGGTGGGTCCGGGAACGGGTGCGCTGAGCGTCCATCTGGTGGGAAAAGTGCGGAAATTGATCCTCATCGAATTCGATGGGCGGCTGGCGGGAGCGCTGAAGGAGCGCTACAAGGATGATCCGAGCGTGGAGGTGCATCACGCGGACGGCGCGAAATTCGACGGGCGCCTGCTTTTCAAACACCGGAAGCTGAAATTTCTCGGCAATCTCCCCTACTCGTGCGGCGGTGCGATCATGAAAAATTTGCTCAGCCGGCCGCATCCGTTCGAGCGGGCGGTGATCATGCTGCAAAAGGAAGTGATCGAGCGTCTCGCTGCGAAGCCAGGCACCAAGGATTACGGCATTCTCTCGCTGCGGACGCAGGCGAACTGGGAAGTCGAGCCGATGCGGACGGTGCCGCCCGAAGCGTTCTATCCACGACCGACGATCGACTCGGCGGTGGCGGTGTTGCGGCCAAGGACAACCGGTTTGCCGCCATTTGATTACCGCTTGTTTGACGAGTTGATCCGCCGGGGTTTCGCGCAGCGGCGGAAGCAGTTGAAAAAACAGATGCCGGACGAACCTGCTTGGGAGGAAATTTGCGAGGAGCTCAAGGTGTCCGCCACAGTGCGCGGCGAGGAGCTCACGCTGAGCCAATGGGTGGATCTAACGCGTGCTTATGATCCCCATCCGCTGAAGGACCTGCCACAGAAGGCGGGCGAGATTTTCGATGTGGTGGATGAAAATGACGAGGTCACCGGCCAAGCGACGCGTGGAGAAGTCCATGCGCAGGGGCTGCTGCACCGGGCGGTTCACATTTTCGTCTATAACAAGCGCGGCGACCTGCTGCTGCAGAAACGCTCGCTGCTCAAGGACGCGCATCCGGGCGTTTGGGATTCCAGCGTTTCCGGGCATCTGGATGCGGGAGAAACCTACGCCGCCGCCGCCGTCCGCGAGTTGGAGGAGGAAATGGGGATCCGCGTGGAATCCGCGCCGGAAGAGATCGCGCGGATCGCTCCTTGTGAGGCGACGGGATGGGAACATGTGAGGCTTTTCAAGACCCATCACGATGGCAACCTTCGTTTCCCGAGCGCCGAGATCGATGCGGTGATGTGGTTCCCTCTATCGGAAATTGAAACATGGATCGCCAACCGGCCGGAGGATTTCGCGAGCGGATTCCTCGAATGTTGGAAGACCACGCACGGTTAGGCCAGCAGGGCCTCCAGGAGCTTGTCCAACGGCACACTCACGATTGCGGTGGCGGTGTCGCTCATCGCATATGGGAGGATGATGTCGTCGCCATGGAGCACGGAGCCGCAACTGTAAACGACGTTGGGAACATAGCCTTCGCGCTGGTTGCCTTCGGGTGACAGGAGGGGTTCCCGGAGCCGGCCTATCACTTTCGTCGGATCGTCGAGATCCAGCAAAGCCGCGCCAATGCAATATTTCCGCATCGGGCCGACCCCGTGGGTGATCACCAGCCAACCGGCTTTCGTCTCGATGGGTGGGCCGCAGTTCCCCACTTTCACGGATTCCCAAACCTCGGCCGGACGGAGGATGATCTGCGGATCGCTCCAATGATGCGGGTTGTCGGAAAACATGATGAGCACGTTTTCATCATCCTGCCGCGATAGCATGGCGTAGCGGCCATGGATGCGCCGGGGAAAAAGCGCCATGCCTTTGTTCTGCACGGCGCTGCCATTCAACGTCAGAACCCGGAAGTTCAGGAAATCAGGAGTCTCGATGAGTTGGGGAAGAATCGCACGTCCGCTGTAGGCAGTGTAAGTCGCGTAATACATGACCGAGCCATCGTCCTCGGTGAATCGTACGAACCGCGCGTCTTCGATGCCGTTGCTTTCGTTGGCGGAAACCGGAAAAAGAATCCGCTCGCTGAGGGCGAGTTTGGGAGAGAAGCGCAGTTCGTAATTCGAATCAGCCAGCCACTTGATGCAGTCGAGCGTGCGTTGGATGTCATGGGTCATCGGCAAGGTCTCGCGGCGGACGCTTGCCACACGGGCTCCCAACTCACTGCGGGTGAAATTATCGTCCAGCGAGGCCATCACCGATGCGGCGCAATCGTTGCCGAACCCCATCTCGTGGAGCTTGATGTCGAACTGCTTTTTCCGATAGGTTGGATTGAGGACCACCTCGGGAACGGTCACATACCGTGACACGGGATCGAGTTTGATAGACCCATCCGGTGAAACCATGCCGACGCGGAACTCGATGGACGAGATATGCCCTTCGCCTGTCGCCCGCAGGCTCATGATGAACCGCAGACCACCTTCGGGGACGTCGCTCTGATCCGGATGCGGGACCATGGAAGGGTTGAACAGGGCGGCGGATTCCAGCGCATATTCGCCGGAAAAAAATGTCCCTATCAGCAATTGCCGGGCATGCGAAAGCGGGCGTTGGGTGAAAATATAGGGATGCACTTTCGCATAATGTTCCAACATCAGCGTCTGGATCTCGAAGTGCCTCGAATCAAACTCCTGATTCACCGACTGTAGTTCCTGCTCGACCTCTTCCTCACTCAAGGCAAGCGCGCGGCCGATAATGGAAGTAATGCGATGGGTTTCAGTGGGAATGAAAGGGCGTATGATCACCCTGGCACTTTGTGGGAGCAGCGAGATCGAATGACGGCGGATGGGAATGGTGCTCATAAACGTAAAGGCAATGGACGCGTGGTGAGGTATTCAGCATGATTCATTTCGGCGAGGGACAGGTGAAATGCCAGCGAAGATTCAGCCCCTTGGTTTTGGCTGATGCTATCATAATGCAAACCGTCGCCACAACCACCCGTACTGGAGTCATAGAGCGGCAGACCAAGATCATTCCGACCCAAAAACCACTCGAAGGCGCGTCTCGCCTCGATCGACCATGCGGAATCCTGGGTGGCGAGAAACGCTTCCAGGCAGGCGGAAACCATGGCTTGGGCCTCGACCGGTTGCTGGTCGAAATCGGCGCGGGCGGCATCCTTGAAATAGAACCCGTTGTTGCCAATGGGCCGGAAGTGGCCGGCTCGGGTTTTGTGAATGGACACAAGCCAGCCCAAGGACTCCAGCCCGATCGTTAGAGCCTCCGAATGCGGCATCCATTGGCCGCTGAGGATGAGCGCCTGGCAGATGCGCGCGTTATCGTAAGTAACGCCGGGTTCAAACCATGGCCAGTCTTCGGTGGAATACCTATTCCAGAGATCCACCAGCCTGCCCGTGAGCACCTCGCGGGTGGCATTCGCTTCCACATTGTCCGGATGTCCGCGCAAATATTCATGGATGCCGAGCAAGGTGAATGCCCAGGCCCGCGGTGAGGTGAACGACTCGGAAACAGATAGGCCGCGATCGAAAAGCTGGATGGACAACCTGCGCCGCCCTTCATTGCGGGAACGCCCTGCGCCGACGCCCAGAGACCAAAGCGCCCGGCCATGGCTGTCCTCGCTGCCAGCGTTTTCCAACCACTGGCGTCCGTGGCTCATGAAATTCCGGAACCGCCCGTTGTCATCATTCCAGGCGGCTGCCAGAAATGCGAGATAGGTGGTCGCGAGCTGATCGAGGTTTCCCCCCAGAGGCTTGGTCACAATTTCATCCAATAGATTACAAAGGATGAAGGCCCGCGCATTATCATCCGTGCAGTAGCCTTCGTGAAAATTCGGGACATTGAAAATGGCATGCTGGAAAATCCCGGCCCCGTCACTCATGCGGGCGATGTGATCCAAGCGCAGCGGCGGCAGATAGTAGGGACGGCCGGCGAGGGTCCATCCGGCGAAGGCGGTGCGCGACGTGGCCCGGTGATCCTTGCAGGCATGCTGGAAGGATTCGAAATATTGTTTCGCCACGGCGGGCCAGATCATTCCACGCCCGATCTGATAGGCTTCATGCCGCGTTTTTTCCAAGAGTTCGGGGCTGCTGAGAAATTCGCACACGCCTTCCGCGATCGCTTGCGAATTGCGGAAGGGCACCAGAATGCCCCGCCCGTCCGCCAGCAATTCCTGAGCATGCCAGTAGGGTGTGGAAACCACCGCCTTGCCCGCACCGAACACGTAGGCAAGCGTTCCGGAGGTGATCTGCGCCTCGCTGAGATAGGGAGTCAGATAGATATCAGTCGCGCCGATGAATTCCCTCAGATCGTCAACCGAGACAAAGCGATTGTAAAAAATCACGTGATCCCTCACTCCACGATCCTCCGCCAGCCGCTCCAGGCTCAGCCGGTAGCGCTCACCTTCATTCGCCAGAAGGTGGGGATGCGTCGCGCCGAGCACCAGATAGACCACATTCGGATGGGATCGGACGATTTCCGGGAGTGCCTCTATCACGTATTCAATGCCCTTTCCCGGACCTAGCAAACCGAACGTCAGCAACACCATGCGGCCTTCCACCCCGAGCTGGGCTTTGTAAGATCCGGAATCCGAGAAAGGAATGTCAGGAATACCATGGGGGATGATGTCCACCTTGGCTTCCGGAACTCCGTAGGTTTCCTGAAGGATTTCGGCGCCCTTCCGCGCCATCACCACCAATCGATCGCTGCGCCGCACCAGCTCTTCCATGACCTTGCGCTGGGCCGGGTTCGGATCGCGCAGCACCGTGTGCAGAGTGGTCACCACCGGCATCCGCACCTCTTTTAGCAAGGCCAGCAAATGGCTGCCGGCCGGTCCGCCGTAGATCCCGAACTCATGCTGCACACACAGCACCTCGACGTTGTTGAAGTTGAGAAAATCGGCCGCACGGCGGTAGGAATCGAGATCCTTTTCCTGAATTTCAAAGCGTACCCGGGGCGGATACTGGTAGCTCTCGGCACGGTCATTCACCGCACCGGCAAAGCATTGGGCGGAAGGCACCGCCGCACTCACCGCCTCACACACGTCATGGGTAAAAGTGGCAATTCCGCACTGCCGGGGCTCGTAGCCGCCTAGAAATGCGATCCGCCGTGGAAATGCCGCGTCATTGAAAATATCCTCCGCCATATCGATCTACAAAACTTTTCGTCGAATGGACACTAGAGCCCCGCAGGGAAAATCCTGCAAACTGATTTTTTCCATTTCCGCCTAACGCGCCTTCCACCAAAAACTTGCATCCGACTTGCCGCCCGCCATTTGACAGCGTTCCATGCTCACGAATGAGCGACACGAATCCATACGCCCCGCCCAAGGTAACCGAAACGGAATCGTCATCAGGAGTTTGTTGGCAATGTTATGGCGAACGCGTGATGGCCAGAAACGGCGCGATGCTGCCGAAGGTGGATCTGGAAACCGGCGTTTCCGATGGGGAGATGACCGCGGTGCGAAGGACGCTCGATTTCGCTAGATCACAGTGGGTGATCGGCCCGGTCGCAGTGGTAGGCTTTTTCATTTATCAGGGGAGCGTCTTTGCCACGAACCATGATTGGCCCGGGTGGCCGCTCATGTGGGGCATCTTGATTTTTGGAAGGGTCTTGCGGGCGGCTCTGAAAGAAGGCCCGACCACCATTTGGGAATTTCGCGAAGCGGCTGGCGAGCGACGTCGCCAATACCGTCGAAAATGGCGAGTCGGGCTCCTGTTTGTGGCATTTGCGATGTTAATAGGCGGCGCGATGCTATCCGCCGGATCAAATTCGTTAGATACCGGACTTCTGTTTTGCGGGTTCGGCCTGCTGGCCATCCAATCCATCTGGGCGTTCTTCGACCGCCCGAAAACCCGCAGCGAATCGGCCCCGAGAGGATGGCTGCGCATCAGGAATATCCACCCGGAAGCGATGGCGAGATTGCGCCGGATCGAGGCCGAGGAGTTGGGCAAAATTTCTCTCAGCGAGATTCCGCGCAGACGCCGGGTTTTCACCGCATACTATCACAGATATCCGCTGCGATCCTTGCTGGGCGACAGGTGGAAAAATCCGTTCGCGGTTTTCGTTATCGCCCGGATGAAATTCCTCCGCTCGAAACGACTGGAGCGCGAAAGCTACGAATTCACTGAAGCGCAGGAGATTTCTGAAGAGCAGGCTCATGAAAGATTGCGTGAGCGGATCCAGTCCTGGCGTGCGGCTCACCCGGATTGGCCTGTCCTTTACATCGAGCGACTCCCCTCGCCTGCCGGAGACCTGACGCTGGAATCGGCGTTCCTCGCTTCTCCGGACCTCGCCCATTTCCTCTGTTTTCACCACTCATGGCTGGAGCAGAGACCACCCGGCAGCGGCGAGTTTCACTTCATCACATGGCTCGCAGGGGAAAAAATGCTCTGCACCACGCACAAGCCGCTGCTTCCGATCGACCGCCAGAATGTGGAGACATTGAGGGTAAAAGGCACGGAGGAGGAGGTTTTCCAAGCCCATCTCCAACGTTGCGCATTGCGCCAAATCGATGCCGCCGCCGATCACACCCAAGTCCGTGAACGCTTCCAACAGGAAAAGAAGCAGATGGCGGAACTTCTTGAAAAGGCCGGGTTGCGCGGTCCGAGCTTCGAGATCGGGTGAACATCCAAGGGTCGCTTTTCCCGTAAGGGCATGGACGTCTCGTCCATGCGTGGGGACGAGACAGCCTCACGTCCTTTTTTCAAACGGCTCCAAAACTTGGTCCGTGGCGACCTTTGGATCTCAAAAAGTATCCGGCTTGCGATCCGGCATCATTCGCCATTGAATCCGCAGCGCATTCCCTTTCACCACCGCGAGAACCGATGAACCGAATTTCCACACGATTGAAGCTGTTGTTGTCGCTGGGCCTCGCCTTCACCGCGCTCCCGTCATGCCACAAGGCTCCTCCCGTGCAATTGTCCTATCAGGTCGTGTCCACCCGTCCGCACGACGCGGATGCTTACACGCAAGGCTTTGAATTGATCGATGGCCGGCTGTTCGAAAGCACCGGACTCTACGGCGAGTCCACCGTGCGCGAGCTTGAGCCAGCCAGCGGAAAAATCCTGCGCAAGCGGTCGCTCTCCAAGGAGGTTTTCGGAGAAGGACTCACCCTTCTCAACAAGGAAGTCTGGGTGCTGACGTGGAAGGAAAAAACCGCCTACGTCATGGAGCCGGAAACGTTCAAGCTCATCCGCTCGCACACTTATCAGGGCGAGGGCTGGGGACTCACCACCGATGGCAGCCAGCTCATCATGAGTGACGGAAGCAGCAACCTGAAATTCCTCGATCCGAAAAATTTCTCCGTCACCAAAACCCTCACGGTGAAAGACGGCACTTCTTCCGTCAAAAATCTCAACGAGCTGGAATGGATCCATGGGGCGATTTTTGCCAACATCTACATGACCGACCGCATCGCGCGGATTTCTCCGACCGACGGTCAGGTTACCGGCTGGTTGAATCTCGCGGACCTGCGCAACAAGCTCCCCTCACCGAATCATGCGGAAGTCCTGAACGGCATCGCTTACGACAAATCCTCCGGCAACCTGCTGGTCACCGGGAAACTTTGGCCGCAGATGTTCGAAATCAAGCTCGGCGAAAAGTAAGGCCGCTGCCGAGATATCTTTGTCGCACGGCTTGCCAAGCGGGCGCTCTCCGCTACTTTGCGCCACCGATGAGCCTGCCTGATCCATTTTCCGAACCCGCCATCCGCGATCCCAAGAAGCTCAGAAACACCGCTCTGTTCCTCATTGGGGTGATCTTCCTCGGTGGCTGGTTGGTGCTCAAGGCCTACGAGAAATGGTCGGTAAGCCAGTCTCAGGATGACCGACCGGCCGTGGTTTATCGGATCACACCAGAGCGCGATCTCCGGATGCTTCGGCAGGACGGAAAAATGGTGGATTTGGTCAATCTCAGGGGCAAGGTCATCGCACTCAACGTCATAAGTCTCAGGAACCCGCAAGCCGCCGAACGCAGCTTGGCCGTGATGAAGCGCTTGGCGGAACAGCGCGCGAATGATCCGAATTTCGTTCTGGTTTCGCTGATCATCGATCCGATTCCTTCCGACAAACTGGTCACCACCCTTGCTCAAAACGCCCTCACCGATGGCATGAAGCTGCCCAAGTGGTGGCTCGGCAGCAATGAACCGAAGACGCTGCATAAATTCATCAAAAACGAGCTCAAGGCCAACACCTACCCGAACGAAAAAGACGGCAAATGGGACTACGATGGTTCCATCGTCCTGATCGACAAAAACGGCCACGTCCGCCGTGGCGTCGTCCCGCAGAAGCAGGGTGGCCCACCTTATATCGCCACCTTTGACTTCGACCAAGCCGCCACATGGGACGACAAGAAAGTCAAGACCGGCACCGATCACAACAACGTCGAGCAACTCGAAATCCTGCTCAATCACACCATCGACAAACTCCTCGCCGAGGAATTCAAAAACTGATGAAACGCACCACCACCATCGCCCTCTTTTACACCGGCGTCGCCGCCATTTGCATCGGAGTCGTTAGCATTTCGATATATCTCAGCAAAGGACTGAACGCGCCGTATCAGGCTCCGCTCGTCGTCAACACCGGCAAGGATACCACTCCTCAATGGTTTGAAATCGCCAAGGATCTTCCAGCCACCAATCAAGACAACAAGCCGGTGAAACTCTCCGATCTCCGGGGGAAAGTCTGGGTGGTCGCCGAGTTTTTCGCGATCTGCCCGCATTGTGCGGTCCGCAATGGCGAGGAATTGCGGAAAATCTACGATGAGTTCAAGGGAGACCCGGATTTCCATCTCACCTGCATTTCGGTGGATCCTGAAAACGACAATCAGGAAAAACTCGCCGATTACGCGAGCGCCTTGGGAGCTGATAGTAAAAACTGGTGGTTCCTCAACGCGGGAGACGCCAAAACCACCCACGACTATCTAGAGCACGAGCTCAAATTTTTCGGCATCCGCGAACGCAAGGATCCGCTCGATATCGAGGCGAATGGCAAGTATGCCCACGATCTCGGCTTCATCCTGGTGGATCGCGATTTCCATGTGATTGGCAAATGGCCGCTCGCCGACGCCCGCTCGGATGAGGCAAAAAAGCTCGATCCGAATATGTATCAGAAACTCAAGGACGAGCTTTTCACCCGCATCCGCACCGAGCTCGCGAAGAAGCCAACTCCCGGCATTTGATGAACGACGAACGCAAGCAATGGTTGTCCCGCGCTCCCCAGGAAGCGCTCTCGAAAAAACTCGGCATCGCCGCGTGGGCCATCAGCGCGGCGGTAATCCTGCTGGTCGGGCTCATGCGTCGGCCGGAACTGCACATCCACCTTCCCGCAGGCACCTCCCTTTCGTTTCTGCCTGCTTTCCACGCCGGGCTGAACGCGCTTGCTGCTTTCGCCCTCATCGGTGCCTTGATCGCCGTGAAACAAGGTCGGATCGCCATTCATCGGAAATTCATTTTTGCGGCGATGGGATTGTCCGTTCTGTTCCTACTGAGCTACGTCGCCTATCACTTCACCGCCACCGAGGTTCTTTATGGGGATGCGAATTCCAATGGCACGCTCGACGCCGCCGAACGCGCGGCCGTTGCCGGATCGCGGCCGTTCTATCTGGTGTTACTCATCACCCACATCACGTTCGCCGCGGTGAGTCTACCGTTCATCCTCTTCACTTTCATCGCCGGTTGGACGAACCGTTTCACCGCGCATCGCAAGCTCGCCCGCTGGATTTTCCCGCTCTGGCTCTACGTCGCCATCACCGGCCCGATCTGTTATTGGATGCTGCGCCCGTATTACTGAAGCTCCTCTTCGTTCGTAGTCCAGCCCTTCAGGGCGTCTTTACGCGGCATAAAGACGCCCTGAAGGGCTGAACTACATACGACAGACGCCACGTGCTTTCCGCCATCGATTCAGGGGACTTCCGCGAGCATCTCGGGTTCCGAATGCCACTCGCTACCCGAAATCCGGCACTGTGACGCGCTTCCAGATTCAAAAGATCATCCCAGGATCTAGCAAGGCATGAAATTCGTGCGATGCACTGCGGAGTACCTCTATCAGGAATGAATCGTCAGAAAAAAGATATTTTGACCGCGGATTACAGGATGATCACGGATAAGAAGTTCTGGAGTGATGAACTTTGAGGATCCAGCACGATTGCAATTCTGAAAATCCTCAAATCCATCCCGATTCGAGAGTGATCATCCGCGTCATCCGCTGTCTAAAAATCTGATATTCTACCGAATGAACCCTGCGGCTTTCTATCATGGACATTTGATTTCCCAGGGATTATCCGAGGGGCTGCATGAAAAAGCTCACGGAAAAACATTTCTCATTCAAATGCCCGATGAACTGGGACGAAATGGAGGTTTCGAGCAACGGACGGTTTTGTTCCAAATGCCAGAAGGAGGTTTTCGATCTGACGAATTGCTCGATCGATGAAGTGATCGCGCTCCAACGGAAGCATGGGCCGATCTGTGGTTCGATCCGGGTGATGCAGGCTGCAACTGTGGCCATCTCCCTGTCGGCGGCAGCATGTCAGAATGGGGCATCAGGACCGGCTATGGGGAAAAACCGAGCGACAACAGAAGAATGCGACGCCCCATACACAGTCAGCGGAGGAGACGTGTTGTCTCCTGAGAAATTGGAGAAATTGAAGTAACGTGCGGAATAATTCCGGCACCGTCTCAAGGGACGTAGAGGATGTCCTCCCGGCGGTTGTTATCCGGAGTGGCGTCCTGGCCCACGGTGCCGAGGGTGATCTTGGAATTGACCTGAATCGGCTCGTTTTTCGGTAAGCCACTGAGGCGGAGGGGCATGGAAAAAGTTTGGATCGAACCGGGGGCGATGGTGGTGGCATTGAACTGACGGGAACCAAGCGACGTGCTGATTTCCACCAGGGTATTGATGAGAATGGTGGTGCCACGGTTTTGCACGGTGACTTCGAGCGCACCGTTGGAACCGGCATCGCTGACGATCCGCTGATCGGTGATCGCCGCATCGACGATTCCAGAAACTCCGCGATTCAGCACCCGCGCCATGTTGATGATGCCCACTCCGTATTCCGAATCAGGCCCTGGCAGTCCGGCCTCGTCGGAATTGCTCATGATGAGATCCGCCGCCTGGCTGGCATTCATTCGGATGCCCGAGCCGTTTGACATGATGGCGGCGATGGCTCCGGTGACGATCGGAGCGCTGGCCGACGTGCCGCTGATCTTTGCGTAGCGGTCCCCCGGCCACGCCGCGTTAATCGCATACCCAGGGGCGGTGACGGACAGATAGGTGCCGTAGTTTGAGAAATCGAGGTGAACGCCCCGGGCATCGACCGCCCCGACGCTGATCACGCTCGGATAAGCGGCCGGGTAGCAGGCATCGGCTTGTTCGGAGTTTCCCGAAGCAGCCACGATCAGCACGCCCTGATCCCGCGCCAACAAAACAGCGTCCTCGATGAGCGGGTTATTTTCCGTGGTGCCCATCGAAATATTGATAAGCTGCACATTGGCGTCGAGAGCGGCGATGATCCCCGCGGCGAGGGCGAAGGAATCGGCTTTCCCGGATTCGTTGCCCACGCGGATCGAAATAAGTTCCGCCGCCGGGGCAATGCCAGGAGCAGTCGGGTTATTTCCGGCAATCAACGAAGCGACCGCAGTGCCGTGGCCTGCGGTCCTGCTCAGATCCTGTGGAAATGGCGTGATGGCGATGGAATCGGTCAGCCCCGGTAAATCGGGATGCGGGACAACACCGCTATCGATCACGGCGATTCTCACCCCGGCACCCCACCTGGAATTATCGGTGGTGATGCCGAGCCATGGCAGCACCGAATCGCCGAATCCGACGAGGCCCTCCTGCTCGCCTGCCTTGCGTGAGACAGGCGCGGGAACCGAAGGCAGGGAATCGTAAGCCATGATGTGCTCGCCATCGAGCAAACTAGAGAGCTCGTCCCAATCGTCGTAGCTCAGACGCATCGCGTGCAAGCGATCCAATTGATCCACCAAGCGGATCTTGCTGTTCTCCAAGGCAAAGAAAAACGCCTGATATGTTTGCTCCGAAGGGAAACGCAGGATGACTTCATCCGGCTTGATACTGGAGAAAATCTCCACCGTCGTGCCGTCCCGGAATTCATCGCGGTAGATCGGCTTCCCAAGGCGGTGCTTCTCAAGAGCCGGTTTCACGGGAGTTTCCGGAACATTGGAAACCTGCGGTTTTTCCACCGATACCGGACTCAAATCGTGCACCAGCCACCCACCGAACAGCCCGCACAAGGCGATGATTGCGAGAGCCAGAATGTGCCGGAAATTTCGTTTCATGAATGCTGATGAGTCCGGTGCGCACAATCGGTCGGCCTCTGAACCCCGCCGGGCGAAAAAAGTCGCGCGGCCGGGATCTTTTTCTCACAGATCGGGCTGGGGGGAATATAGAACCAGAACCAGACATTTGAAAAGCTGGAATCACAGCCGCCTCTGACGTGATTTTCATCGACAAACGGTCCAAAAACGCTCTTTCCTATCAGCGTGAAAATCCATTTTCACGCAAAATCCAACAACCATGAAAGGCTATTACGAACTCAAGAAAACCGGGAATGGAAAGTTCCACTTCACGCTCAGCGCCGGCAACCACGAAGTCATCCTCAGCAGTCAGCTCTATTTGGAAAAAAGCAGCGCGGAATATGGTATCGAGTCCACCCGCACGAATGGCATCCACGAGGCACGCTACGAGCGGAAACTCTCCGCCATGGGCGAACCCTACTTTCTCCTGAAATCCCCGAACGGCCAAGTCATCGGCACCAGCGAGATGTATGGATCGGAAGCCTCACGCGACAACGGCGTCCGGGCGGTTGTAGCGAACAGCGGGAGCAGCATCGTGAAGGATTTGTCAGCTTGAGAAGCCCGGGGGGATGAGTCCTTCGATCAAGCGGACGTCAAAGAAGCCATGCTAATGGACATCTCGAAGCGAATACTGCTAGAAATTATAGACTTTCATTCATGGGACACGTGTGACGGCGTCTGGTTCGGAGCTTTTGACTTAATTGGAGATTTAAGAATAGCGGTAACCCTTTTATCTTTAGCTCCGGGCGTGTGCTTGAGTAGCCGCATCGATACATTATCCTTAGCCCATCCGACGAATTCCCAACGGACGTCGTAAGTCCATATGTCCGGCGTATGATACCAAAGCTCGACATGTATCCCTGACGCCTTCGCTGACTTTACGATGTTCCCGAAAGCCGGAAACGTGATTTGGTCGACGTCGGAATCACTGACGTCGCTTTGAGTGACCCGATATACAAAAATATCAGTCACATGCCCGTCCGAGCCATCAGTGACTTCCAGAAACTTGGAATCCGGCGACCAGCTTGCTGTAATCCATCTGTCATTCTCCCGCAGCATAATTCCGACGTCTGGCGAACCCGCCGTTGATAAAACCAACCGGCTCCCGGTTCCGTCGTTGTTCCGGGATACACAAGTTGCAACGAGTTGCTTATCAGGAGAGAGCCATTTTCCACGCTCTGCCGCAACGGAATGGAGAACCATTCCGAAAAAGACGAGGGAGATGGCCTGAACTTTCATTTGGATCTTTTTTCAGAAGCCTGCCAACGGATTGTGAAACCTGATTTCGCGAGTTTGAAAGTGGACCGCACAGTTCCTGCAACGTAAGAGCCGCACAGGGGACTGTGCGGACCACTTTAGACCAGTTCGAGGCCGAGGTATTCCTCGATGGCGCGGGAGGGATCATGGGCGCGCATGAGGGTCTCGCCGATGAGCACGGCGTTCGCGCCGGCTTCGAGGGCACGGCGGGCGTCGTCCACGGATTTGATACCGCTTTCGGAAACGAGGAGAACGTCATCCGGCACTTCTTCGGCGAGAATCTCGGTGGTGGCGAGATCGACGGCGAAGGTTTTCAGATTCCGGTTGTTGATGCCGATGAGGTCGGCACCGAGTTCGAGGGCGCGCTCCATTTCCCGCAGGTCGTGGACTTCGACGAGGACATCGAGGGAGAACGATTTCGCCTCTTCGTAAAGGCGGTGCAGCGTTTCATCATCCAGCGCTGCGACGATGAGGAGAATGGCGTCCGCGCCGGTGACGATGGCTTCGTGGATCTGGACCTCATTGATCATGAAATCCTTCCGAAGCAGCGGGGCGGCGGAAAATTTCGAGATTTGAGTGAGATAGCTAAGCGAGCCCTGGAAATATTTCTCATCGGTGAGAATGGAAAGGCAGGACGCGCCGCCGTCGAGATAGCGCTGGGCTTGGCGGACGGGATCGAAATTCGGATCGATCAGGCCGACGGAGGGCGATGCCTTTTTCACCTCGGCGATCACGCCCAGCTTCCCCGGCCCGCGATCCAACGCACTGCGAAATCCGCCGTAATCGTTTCGTTGTAGGGCTGCGGCCCGCAGCAAAGCGGCGCGTGGCATGAGGGCTTCGACCTCAAGATGTTTGGTGGCGATGATTTCAGCGAGCTTGTCAGACATGGCGTGCGGGAAAGGAATCGTAGTGCCGGGAGAAAGAACATGGAAAATTTGCAAATTTTGACTTGCCCGTGCCCGACACCCATGTAGAAAGCCGTCGACGCGTTTCCCGACGCGGGCGTAGCTCAGTGGTAGAGCGCCACCTTGCCAAGGTGGATGTCGTGAGTTCGAATCTCATCGCCCGCTCCATTCTCCAACCCTTGACTCCATATGGTTTCAAGGGTTTTTTGTTGCCTGCATTGTGGGACTTAGGACCAAAATGGGGCTTTTTGCGGTTTTCCTTAGTTTTCGAGGCGTAAAATGGTGTAAAAACATGCCCGAGAAACGCAAGGTGGACGAATATCCGCAGGCGGGTGGAATTCGGGAGGGGTGCTACCGGCGATCTGTCGACCGTCGAACCGGTTTTTCAAGCTCACCTAGTGCGAGTTAGGAACCACGACGTCCACCGCGAAGGCGGAGGAAGATACAGCCGGGAGTGTTTGCTCAACCAGAAGGCCCGGGAACCGGCAGGCGCCCTGGGATTGCTACGGGCAATACTGACGCTCTGGCGGCGCCCACGCGGCGCTCTATGCTGGTGTGAGGGCAAACTCTTCCCAGCTTTGCGGAAGTTTCAAAGAATTGGGCGAGATGAGCAGCTCGGTCCCTACCCTTTTCACATTCGCTGAATAATTGATTTCGAACGTAAATCTCTTTTCCCTGCTGTAAATTGCGGCAATTTCTGGGACGTTGTCGTAGGTCACCATCCAAGGATTCTTCAATGAGCGGACGGCCCGCCCTAGGATCGCGTGATCTTCTGGTCGATAAAAGCTCGTGTAAAGACTGGCACCCTTTTTGTAATAGGGCGGATCGATACAGAAGAGTGCGGTCGTGGGAATGACGCCACGCTTGTTTGCAAGAAAATCCAAAGCATCGAGCTTTGTTAAATGGATACGATCTTTGTATTTGGCTATGCGTTCAATACGCCGGATCAACTCTGTTTTGTTGTATCTACAATCGATCAAATACTTGCCATCCTGTTTCAGCCCACCAATGACGCCGGCCTTTTTGATAATTCCTGATCGGTTCGTGCGGTTTAGAAAAAACGTTGCGAACCCGAGCTTGATATTGGATTCGGTTTTTAATGCTGCTTTCTGTGCTTCCCACTGTGTGAGCGTCACCGGCGTCTTTTTGATCAGGTCTACAAGTTGATCGGTTTCGTTCAAGACCGCGTGCCAAAAAGCGGAGACGCCCGGATCGATATCGTTCACGTGGATCTCCCCTGCCAACCCTCCAAATAGGAGCGAAAGCGCTAGCCCACATCCCCCAGCGAAAGGCTCCGCATAATCGTGATGAACCAATCCGTTCAGGTGGATAATCTCCCGCGTGAATTCGTAGAGACAGCTTTTTCCGCCTGGATAGCGCAATGGGGAATCTGTTGTTGCCATGGGTTGCTGCTGGAAAATACTGCATTCATTTCGAGGCGGCCACCTTTTTTATTTCGTCGGCGGGATCATTTTGATCATGCCAGCGACAACACATTGGGTGACTACCCAGTTGTTGTTTATCTCCTTCGGATCGTAAGAACCCGCATAGAGGTGGTGCTTCGATTCATTACCCCGGCGACTGATGGCCTCAACAGCCGTGACGACGGCCTTAGCCGCATCTTTTGTCTGGCCACACTCGTTCTGAATAAAGGATTTTGATAGAAATCCTGTGAAGGGAATTCCGTCGTTTCTCCCAGCCATTGCCGACAAGCACTCAAAAAAGGACCATACGCCCACCGAAATCAAAACTGGATGACTTTCAAGTTCGATTGAACAGATCGAATAGTAAATTTCGATCAACTTCCGATTTTTGATCTTTTTGAGGGAGTCGTAGAGAGCCTGGTCGTGATGCAGGGTTTGAGGGACTTCGGGCGGTCTTGGCCTTGTTTTGCGGGATTGCTTTTTCTTTTGGCTTGAACTGCCATCGCCATTCACAACCTCCGGTTCGATACGCTCTCCCGATGTCGATACGTTCTGAATCAAGTTGTTCGCATAGGTAACGATATCTTCGCCATTTGCTCTTGAATGAACCTTCCTCATCTTCATGGGAGCATTCTTGCTTGTGGCCGCGTCCTTAATGAACCGTTCGGCTAGCTTGTTAAAGTCCTCCTGTGGACGATCCCTCCTCAAGACTTCGCGATCCGTTCCCGCAATACCCAACTGATTTCTGAGAACCGGGTTGTTGATAAATCGCTGGATGGTCGTAAGCAGGCCGTCGGTTTCCTCTTTGCTCACCCACCCTTCTTCCACTGCGTAATCAAGCAGCAGCATGGCCGGCGCATTCTTGGCAGTGCCCGTAAATCGTTGTTTCTGTGGCGCGTCCCAAGCCCTTCTTCCCACTCCGTCCTTCTCGCCTTCGTGAAGCCTTTCGAGCCAGGGCTTTGCTTCTTCGCGAGATTTAAAAACGAGAGCATTTAAGGATTTTGCCTCCTTCCACTTTTCCGCTAGTTTCGTAAACCGTTTCCTGAACTCTGGGGGCGCGAGATCCGGGTCGCCGAGCAGCTTTAGGGCGCAAATGCGGCGATTTCCCTCAACAACTGTATATTTTTTGCTAGAAGCTTTGATCCCAGTTGCCAGTATCACTCCAATGATCTCTAGGGGATTCAATCCGCCTTGCCGAACGATGTCTTCCGCAAGCGCGGACACCTTCTCGTCCTTGGCGAGGTGTGCGATCGCCGCTGCCTCATCTTTAACAGGCTCGAATCGTGGATTTTGAAGGTCCAGAAAAAGTTTGCTGAGCGGAATTTCTTCTTGGTTCGAGGCCATGGCGGGGAGGGGGAGGAGGTGATGTTGGGTTAGGATGATGTTTGGTTAGGATTTACCCTAAAGACCCATAGTCCATAGGCTAACGTTTGCGTCAAGAATCTGGCGTGATTTCCCTCGAAATGCATGGAATCCAACCACACCGGCAAATCCCAAGGTTGACTTGACGCCCTATCCCCTCCAAAAGTTCCGCCAGCTTCCGGCGAGCAGCGTTAACCGGAAGCCAGTCAGGTGTAGAAACTGGTGTAAAAGATAAACCAGCTCCACAACTGACTGATTTGCAGTGCAGCTGCGATGGCTTCGAATCTCATCGCCCGCTCCATGCGTGAATTTTCAAACCGCTGATACCCAGCGGTTTTTTTGTATCCACCCCACACCCCTGCCCAATTCCCCCATGTTTGTCTGGTCGAAACTCTCCGCTGCGAAGTGGATGGACGCATGGGAAGAACGGTTTGCAGGAAATCCGAATCTGGTCATCGAGATGATCAAGGGCGGAAAATCGATCCGCATCCGGCTTTTCTGTGACACTCAAAAAGCAGCCGACGCCATCGTCGCTCAATTCGGCGGCAGCGTGCGCAAAATGGCTCACGCCGAGTGGAACAAGCCGGTCGCCCCTCCCCGCCCGCTCAAGGTGCGCGACGTTTTCGTCCTGACTGCGGAAAACCGCCCGAAAGAACTCGCCGCACTGAAGAAGGCGAATCCAAAGCGCGAGATCATCGTGATCCCGCCGGAAATGGCTTTCGGAACAGGAGATCACGCCACGACTTCCACTGTGCTGCGTTTGCTTGTCGATGTCGGCCGGAAGCGGAAAGGCACCGATTGGACCGTCGCGGATCTCGGCACCGGCACCGGTGTTCTCGCCATCGCCGCACGCAAACTCGGCTCGGGTGAGACCTTTGCCTGTGATTTCGATCCCTTCGCCGTCGCCGTCGGACAGCGAAACATCGAGCGCAACGGCACACCGGAAATCCTGATGAAGGAACAGGACGTCCTGAAATGGAAACCGCGCAAGAAGGGCTACGATGTGGTCCTCGCCAATTTATTTTCCACCGTGCTCATCGAAGCATGGCCTGTGATCGCAAAATCCCTCGCACCCGGCGGCGATCTGATCGTTTCCGGAATCCTCGCTTCCCAAGCATGGGAAGTTTTCACCGCGGCGGCCGGCAGCGGACTTGGCTTTACCAAGGTGATCACCAAGGGAAAATGGGTGACCGCTCACGGAGGCCACCTCGCGGATCTGATCGCAGCCGAAAAATAAGGGAGCCCTCCTCTGTTATTTCTGGCACTGCGGGCACCAATAAGTGGATCGCTGACCTAACACGGCCTGGCGGATCGGCGTTTCACAAATCCTGCAGGGCTCGTCATTTCGCCCGTAAACAAAAAGCCGTTGTTTGAAATAACCGGGCTCGCCATCGGAGTTGAGGAAATCCCGCAAGGTGGTGCCGCCCTCGGCAATCGAATCGGCCAGCACGGCGCGGATGGCCGCCACGAGCTTTTCGAGGCGGGGTTTTGAAATCTTGCCAGCGGTGGTCTGCGGTCGAATGCCCGCGCGAAACAAGGCTTCGGATGCGTAAATGTTTCCCACTCCCACCACGGCTTTCGAGTCCATGATCACCAGCTTGATGGCGGCGGATCGTTTTTTGCAAATGCAGTGCAGGTGCTCCGTCGTGAAATCGTTTTCCAGTGGTTCAGGTCCGAGCGAGCCCAACAGGGAATGGGTCATCGGATCGCTTTCCGTGAGGCGCAGGACCAGACCAAAACGCCTCGGATCGTGGAAACGGAGCTGTTTCCCATTTTCCAAGGTGATGCCGACGTGATCGTGTTTTTTCCAAACCTCGCCCGGATCAATCACCCGCAGGCTGCCGGACATTCCGAGATGGATCAGCAGCGTGGAGCCATCGTCGATCGGCAATAACAGATATTTCGAACGTCTTCCCACACTGCGGATCACCCGTCCTTCAATGGCCGTGATATCTTCCGAAACCGGCAGCCGTAAGTCGTGGCGACGGACAATGACTTCGGCGATCCGCACGCCGGATACATACGGCTCGATGCCACGGCGGGTGGTTTCTACTTCGGGGAGTTCGGGCATGATTCAATGGAGTCAGCGGTCGGAATGAGGCAGCCTGAGGTCATATTCACGGGAGCACATAAAGCATCACCGCCAGCACATGGCAAACGCTGCCACCGAGGACGAAGAGATGCCAGATGGCGTGATTGAACGGCAGCTTGTTCCACGCATAGAAAATGATGCCGAACGAATACGTGAAGCCACCGCCGACCAGCAACCAGATTCCGGCAGCCGGAAGCTCTCGGATCAACGGCTTCAGCGCGAAAAGGATCAGCCAGCCCATCGCCAGATAGAGTGTGGTGGAGATCCAGTGGTCCTTTTTCCCTTTCCTCAAGGTTTTCACGAGCACGCCGATGATCGCGAGCGACCAAACGATTCCAAACAACCACCAGCCCGAGGTTCCACGCAAGGTGATCAGTGTGATCGGCGTGTAAGATCCGGCGATGAGCAGATAGATGCAGGCATGGTCGAGCGATTGGAAATTCGCCTTCCATCGCGGCGAGGTGAAACAGTGATAGAGCGTGGATGAGAGATACAGCAGCACGAGCGATATTCCGAAAACCATGGCCGCCACGATCTTCAGAGCTTCGCCATTGGAGACCACGATCATGATCACCAGCGCCGCGATGCTCAGGAGTGTTCCCGCGGCATGCGTCAGCAGACTGGCCACCTCTTCGCGATGGGAGTCACACAACTGCGAACGATCAGAAGTTTTCAGAATCATCCTGAAGCACTTCCTTTTCGCCCATGGAACGGCCTTTGTCCAGCCGCTGAAAAAGCGACATGCTGCGGAAATTGTCAGAGAAAGATGCGGGCGGGCTTGAAGTCGACCGCTTCACCCTCCAAACCAGCGCCGTGAATCAGGCTTTCATTCTTGGCGCCGGTCTTGGAAATCGATTGCAGCCGCTGACCAGCCGCCTGCCGAAACCCCTCGTCCCGCTTTTCCATCGTCCACTCGCCGGGTGGGCGATGGAAGCATGCACACAGGCCGGCATCCAACGCTTCGCCGTGAACACGCATCATCTGCCGGACGCGTGGGAGGGATTTGGCACCGGAAGCGACGTCACACTTTTTCACGAACCCGTCCTGCTGGAAACCGGTGGCGGCTTGAAAAACATCAGCTCATGGATCGGCTCCGATCCCCTGCTCATCCACAACGGCGACATTTTCTCCACCCTGCCGCTGGAAAAACTCATCGCTGCCCACGAGGCATCCGGGCTGCCCGTCACGCTCGCCCTCCGCTCCCACGGTGATGCCACGCACATCGCCCTCGATCCCTCCGGCAAACGCGTCACTGACATCCGCAAAATGCTCGGCCTGGCAGAAGGCACCCATGTTTTCACCGGCATTTACTGCATCGATCCCAGCTTCCTGGGTCTGCTTCCTGCCGAACAAAAAGTTTCCGTCATCCCCGCGTTTCTCGAATTAGCGAAAGACGGACTGCTCGGTGCCGTCACCCTGGACGAAGGCGTCTGGCTCGATCTCGGCGACCGGAAATCCTACCTCCAGGCGCATCACGCACTCAACCTCGCCCCCGCCATCCACCCGGACGCCATCGTGAACAGCGCCTCCCACGTCGAAAACTCCGTCGTCGGGCCCGGTGCAATTATCGAGGCCGGAGCCATCGTGAGAAACTCCGTCGTCTGGCCTGACTGCCGCGTCACATCGACAGCCGTGCTCGACCACTGCATCGTTTACTCAAAAGCACCGGCGAGCGGCGTCCATCAAAACAGCGACATTTGAGACCGATCGCGGGCAATCACTTGAAAGATGCCCTCTGAAAATCAGGTAAATCGACGCAACTTTCCAAAAAACAGGGAGGAGAAATACGAAACGCGAACAAAACTGACATTTATCACTCAGAACCTTGCCATCCGCCTTCAGACCCGATAGTTCCCGCAGACACAAAACCATGACACCTACTGACGCACCCATCATATCCAATGCCAAGCGACTTCTGTTGGCCGGCTTCACCGCTATCCTCGCGACCGGCATCGGGTTCGGCGTCCGGGGAGGAATTCTATCCAACTGGGCCGCTGACTTCGGATTCACCGGTGCCCAATTGGGAGCCATCGGAGGAGCGGGTTTCACCGGATTCTGTTTCGGCATCATTATCGGTGGCGTAGTGGTGGACAAGATCGGCTATGGAAAACTGATTTTCACCGCCCTGCTGCTGCACATTCTTTCCGCAGCGATCACGTTCGCAGCCCATAAGGGTCAGGCACAGGACACCGCTTACATGTATCTCTACCTCGGGACTTTCGTATTTGCCTTGGCCAACGGGACATTGGAAGCCGTCGTCAACCCACTGGTCGCCACTTGCTTCCCGCACAACCGCACTCATTACCTGAATATCCTGCACGCCGCATGGCCCGCCGGACTGGTCGTCGGTGGTTTGATCGGCTGGACACTCGGAGAAAGCGGTGTGAGCTGGAAAATCCAACTCGGTCTTTTCCTGATTCCAACGGTTCTCTACGGATTGGCTTTCCTCGGCCAAACTTTCCCTAAATCCGCAGCTGCGGCCAAGGGTCTCAAGCTCGGAGATATGATGAAAGAAGTGGGCCTGCTCGGCGCGCTCGTCGCCTGCGGCATCATCGGTCTGTTCTTCAAGGAGCAACTCGGCGGCATTCTCGCCTTCTTCACTGGCAATCCCTTCTTCACGGGTCCTTCCTGGGTCTACATCTCGTGGGGCGTCGCACTCGCACTCTGGCTGGTCGTCGCCGGTAAAACCGGATTCGCAGTGGGTTCAATCCTGCTGTTCGTCCTCTTCATCACCCACGGATTGGTCGGTGCCGTCGAGCTCGGCACAGACGGCTGGATTCAGAATATCACAGGTAACATCCTCACTCCGGCGCAAGGTAAGATCCTCTTTGTCTGCACCTCGATGTTCATGTTCTGCCTGCGTTTCTCGGCAGATTTCATTGAGAAGAAACTCAAGATTTCCCCAATCGGCCTTCTCGTGATCTGCGCCGTGCTGGCAGTGATCGGCCTCAACCTGGTCAGCGGTATCACCACCTTCACCGGTGCGCTTCTGGCACTCGCCGTCTATGCCCTTGGAAAAACCTTCTTCTGGCCCACGATGCTCGCCGTCGTCGGCGACCGTTTCCCACGCACCGGTGCCATCGCCATGTCCATCATGGGTGGCATTGGAATGATGTCCGCCGGTCTGCTCGGTGGACCCGGCCTCGGTTATGCCAAGGACCGCTTCACCGTCGAGCACCTCAAGCAAACAAACGCCCCGCTCTATGAAGCCAACAAGGCGGAAAAAGCCGGTTCATTCCTTTTCCTGGATCCAGTGACGGGCCTTGACGGCACCAAGCTTGCCGAAGCCCAAAAGGCAGCGGAAAAAACGCCGGATCAAAAAACTCTCGCAGACGCCAGCATTGTCGGTGACCGCAAAACGTTGAAAGCGGACTCCTTCATCCCTGCGACGATGGCCGCAATCTTCCTTTGCCTGCTGGTCTATTTCAAAACCATCGGTGGCTATCGCCCGCTTCACATCGGTGAAGAGCACTGATTTCCTTCCGACTGAATTCTTCCAAGGCGGCATGGCTCACGGCCATGCCGCCTTTTTTTCGCTTGCGGCGGGGGCACCCCGAGAGTGGACTCATTGCCAATGACCCGTGACGGAACGAATTTGATCAAAACCCTGATGCGTTGGCTTCTGGCCACTTTCATCGCCCTGCCCGTTTGCGCTTTCTCCCAGCAAGCCAAGGTCAACCTGGCGGATGGTTTTGATTTCCCCGTCGGAAAACCCAATGCGGATGCCTACTTCAAAGCCCGCGGCATGCGGCTGCGCGATCCCAAACATTTCGGCGAGGACTGGAACGGTCGCGGCGGCGGTGATACCGATCTTGGCGATCCCGTTTACGCAGTGGCGGATGGCATCGTCACATTTGCCCACAACGTCCATGTTGGCTGGGGAAATGTCGTGCTCACCCGCCACGCCTACCGGGATCCCAGCACCGGTGAGGTGAAATATTGCGATACCCTCAACGGCCACCTTAACGAAATCATGGTCAAGGAAGGCCAGCAGATCAAACGCGGCCAGCAGATCGGCACCATCGGTAGCAACTTCGGCATGTATCCCGCCCACCTCCATTTCGAAATGCGCCTGAACATCCATATCGGCATGCAGCGCGAGAGCGTGCCGTCGGACCTCAACAACTGGGCGGATCCCACCCAGTTCATTACGAAATACCGCAAGCTGAGCCACGAATGGCGCCCCGTCCCAGTGCCAACTGGCACCTATCAGGAATACGAAGGTTACAAGGGATTCTGAAATGCTCCCGCGACCGAAGCCAAAATCCTCTTGGCTCACCCTGCTGCTCGTCACCGCAGCAGTCGTCATCTGGGCCTACGATCAGAAAAAAGCCCTCGATCATCCGGCGAAACCGGGCGTTCCCCAGACCGGGGAATCCCATTCGACGCCCGGCTCATACTCTCCAGAGGACACGGAAAAAACAGGTCGTTACGAAGTCTATCGACACTGCACCCTCGTCGAAGCCCGCAATAACGATGGCGATAGCTTTATAGTTAGGCTCCCTACCGACAAGCATGCCGAGTTCCGCCTCTACTTCGTGGACACTCCGGAAAGCGCCTTCAAATCCTACGCCGGTGGCGAAACCAACCACCAGCGCATCCACCAGCAAGCTACCAATCTTGGCGGCATCACCGACGAACAAGCCGTGGAAATCGGCAAAAAAGCCAAAGCCTTCACTCTCGCCCTCCTCGCCAGCCAGCCCTTCACGATTTACACCGAGTGGGACAGTCCCTTCCACGACCACCGCTTCCACGCCCACGTCCAAGTCATTCAGGATGGCAAACCTCGCTGGCTTCACCAACTCCTCGTTGAACGAGGTTTCGTCCGCCTCATCACCAAACCCGCCGATCTCCCCGATGGCACTCCCGCCGCGAAGGAAAGGGAAAACCTCCGCAACCTTGAACGCATAGCCAAACAAAAGCGAATCGGTGTCTGGGCGTTGTAGAATTCCCCAATCACGTCCGCTCGTCTGCAGACTGCCCGGAGTTCATGGTTTACCATGCTCTTCCGAAGCGGCAGGGCTCAATTGGTGGTTCTAGTTTTTCCCCCATTCAATTCACACGGATGGGTGCGGAGGAAATCTCGGCAGCTTCACCTTTCAAGTGAAGATTGAAAAATCGCCGGATTCGTTCATTCAAGTCCGCATTGGCAAACCCGTGGCCAGCGCCTTCCATCGCGATGAGATGCGTTTCCACCCCGGATTTCCGCAACGCCGCATCCAGCTCCTGGGCTTGAGCGAAGGGAACCAGATTATCCTTCGTTCCGTGAGCGGTTAGGAAAGGTGCATCATCCTTGGAAATCCACGTCACTGCGGAAGCCGTGCGAGCGTTTTCCCGGATCAGCTCATCCGTTTTGCCCAAAACCCGCATCGCCGTGTTCTTCGCCCGAATCGTCTCGATCGGTACGTCCTTGCCAAAGAAAGTCATGAAATCCGTGGGTCCGAAAAAATTCACCACACATTGCACCCGGCTGTCCACTTTCGTAAAGGCTCCCAGCGAGCCCTCCATCGACGCATCATTGCAAGTTCCCAGAATGCAGACCAGTTGCCCGCCTGCAGAAGCTCCCATGACGCCGATGTGTTCCGCATCAATGCCATACTCATCCGCTTTACCCCGCAAGAAACGGATCGCTGCCTTGCAGTCGAAAATCTGGGCGGGCCAGACAGCCTCATCGCTGAAACGGTAATTGATGGTCGCCGCAACATAATCACCGGTCGCCGCGATCGCCCGGATGATTCCGGTGCCTTCCTCTTTTTCGCCCTGCTCCCAACCGCCGCCATGCACGAATACAACCAGCGGCCGCTTCTTTGTCGCACGGTCCTTATGGACCAGGATATCGAGATTTTCCCTGGGATTACCTTTGCCCACGTAGTCGATGTCCTTGAGCTCCTCGATATCCAAGGCACCGCCGTTCGCAGGAACCACGGACTTCGCTGCGAATTGCCGGAATTCCTCCTGCGAGACAAAATGATCTCCATTCTGATCCGCAAGTGGAAACAAGGGTTTCACGGCGTCCGGAGTTTCGCTCAAACTCAATTTCCCGTCGCCATTCCGGTCGAGATCCTTGAACGGATCCGTCTGGGCATGAAGGGCCGAACAAGTCGCAAGCAGAATCAAGGTTGAGAAACGCATGGATGAATCAATGCGCCAACCTCCCGGAATCTCCAGCACAAACCTCAGTGCCTCTGGGATCAGGAAGGAAGCGGCTCCCCGTGGCTTCAAGCAGTTTCCCAGTACGGCTGTCCAGAGTTCAAAAGGAGCGCGTTCATTCTGAGCGCTGAGTGCAGCGGACATCCTGTCCGCCGCCCGACAGAATGTCGGGCTGACTCAGTTGATAGGATAGCGACGCCCCTTATTTCCCGGACCAAGAACTACCAAGCAGGCAGCCCCATCATCTCCGGCAACGCTTCGCGCGGCCGCCAGGTAAGGATTTCCGGATCGCCAGAGGTGATGAGAACCGTGTGCTCGAAATGGGCGGAAGGCTTCTTGTCCTCGGTAATGACCGTCCAACCATCGTCAAGAATTCTCACCGAAGGCACACCCGCGTTGACCATCGGCTCGATGGCAAGGGTCATTCCAGGCATGAGGGTGGCGGATTTGCCCTGGGGTCGATAATTCGGCACCTGCGGTTCCTCATGCAAGCGGCGACCGACGCCGTGACCGACAAATTCGCGAACGATGGTGAAACCACGTGGGGCGGCGAATTCCTCAACAGAGGCGCAAAGATCGGCGAGCTTCCTGCCAGCGCGGGCATGGCTGATCGCCTCGAACAGCGATTGCTCGGTGACCGCTAACAAGCGCTTCGTTTCGAGCGGAATGTCACCTGCAGGAACCGTAGTGGCGTTGTCGCCGATAAAACCGCTTTTCACGATGCCGACGTCGATTTTCACGATATCGCCCGGCATGATTTTGCGTGGTCCGCCGATGCCGTGGACAACTTCCTCGTTGATGGAAATACAGGTGTATCCGGGAAATCCGCGATAACCGAGAAAGGCGCTCTTGCAATCATGCTCGCGCATGAGATCGGCGGCTAACAAATCGATCTCACGGGTGGTGCGGCCCGGTGCGACCTCCTTGGCCAAGGCCTGCAGGATGGTGGAGGCAATGGAACCTGCGGCCCGCATGAAGTCGATCTCACGCGGGGTTTTGATAGGAATACGATTTCTGCGGGACACCTGGTTTAGGACTCTAATGATTGATTTTCCGATGTTCAAACCGGCTGAGTGAAGAAAGATAGGATACGGGCGGCCACCTCGTCCATAGGCGCCGTAGCGTCGCAAGGCCGGAGGATACCGAGACTCCGATAATATTCAATGACAGGATGAACCGAGCTGACAAACCCGGCATAACGGCTGTGGAAATTCTCCTCGCTGTCATCCGCACGTGGGCCTGCCGTGGATTGACAGACCGGACAAAATTCGTTGGAAATCAATTGCGACCGCTGGCCGGTCCAGCGGCATTCGGGACATTCCACACGGTCGTGAATGCGGACGAGGAGTTGATCCAAAGGAACTTCAAGCGAGACGGCTGCATCAAGCTGCAAGTTGTTGTTGGACAACCAGCCATCGAGAAAAATCGCTTGGGGCAGACTCCGGGGAAATCCATCGAGGACCCAACCGCCGGTCTGGCGGGAAAGCCAATCCCCGAGGATGGGACACATCAGTTGGTCCGGAAGATACTCACCCCGATCAAGGATGGGCTTGGCCTGTTGCCCAAGCGTAGTCCCGTTTTCCACGTTTTCCCGGAGAAGTGCACCGGTACTAAGATAGCCGAGTCCGAGACTTTCGGCCAGCCGCCGCCCCTGAGTGCCCTTGCCCGAAGCCGGTGGCCCAAGCAGAACAATCCGGAGCGGTTTGGCAGCAGAATCGATCAATGATGGACGCCGTTGTAGATGTAAGCAGTGATGCCGACGACGATCAGGATAGCGATCACCGTCCACAGATAAACGATCGCGGTCTTGGGAGCCGCACCGCTGTTTTGGCTGAGGCGGTCATAGCGTCCCTTGAGCTTGCCCTTGCGAAGGAATCCGTCGTAGTGCTTTTGCAACAATTGGGTTTCAACCTGACGCATGACGTCGAGCACAACACCCACCATGATCAGCAACGAAGTGCCGCCGAAGAAGTGAAGGATCAGCGACCCTGGAGGCAGACCGACCAAGTGCCCCGTCAGCACCGGAAGCACAAACAAGATCGCGAGGAAAATGGCACCTGCGAAGGTGAGGCGGGTCATCGTGAAGTCGAGGAAATCCGCAGTCGGCTTGCCAGGGCGAACGCCTGGGATATAGCCGCCGTTACGCTTGAGGTCTTCCGCGATTTGGGAAGGTTGGAACATCATCGCCACCCAGAAGTAGGAGAACAGGAAGATGCCGACGCCGCCGAGCACGTAGAACCAACCACCGCCTTGGGAAAGTTGTCCGGAAAGTTTCACCGCCCATGGCTGGCTGCCCACACCCGGAATCATTTGAAGCATGATCGGAGGAAGCGAAAGAATAGCGGTGGCGAAAATGACGGGCATGACGCCAGCATAGTTTACCTTGAGGGGCAGATACTGCGTTTGACCGCCGAATTGCTTGCGACCGACAACACGCTTGGCGTATTGCACGGCGATTCGTCGCTGCGCTTGAGTGATTGCAATCGTTCCTGCGATCACAACCAGAAGAAGCGCGATCATGACGACCATCATGATGGAGTTGAAAGGACTGACGCCTTCGCCGGTGACAAAGAATCTCCAAGCACCGATCAAGGCACCAGGGAGACCGGAGATGATGTTGACGGTGATGATGATGGAGGTTCCATTACCAATCCCCTTTTCGGTGATCTGGTCGGCGATCCATAGAAGGAGAACCGTTCCAGCAACAATCGTGACCACGGTGAGGATCATCCAAAGGGCGGAAGGATCGGGAACCAGCGGGCGACCGACCAACTCGATGCCTTTCATCAGCGGCGAATTTCCAGCCGCCAGCGATTTGGCGACGAAGAAGCCCTGAACCAGGGCAATGCCGATCGTGATGTAACGGGTGTATTGCGTGATCTTCTGGCGTCCGCCGTCCTCACGGGCAAGGCGGGAAAGTTTAGGCACCACGGCCGTCATCAGCTGCACCATAATCGATGCGGAAATATAGGGCATGATTCCCAGCGCGAAAATTCCTGCCTGCTGGAGTCCACCACCGGAGAAAACCTGGAGAAGAGCTCCAAGGCCGCCTCCCGTGCTTTTTGGATCCTGTTTCTGAACAGTGTCCAACCACTCCTTGATGACGGTGGCATCGACACCAGGAAGGGTGATGTGCACGCCCAGACGAATGATGACGATCAGGGCAAGAGTGAACAGAATGCGGTCCCGGAGTTCTGGGATTTTCCAAGTATTGGCGAATGCGGAAATCATGGCTGAAGGGTAAGGGGAAATGACGCTTGGGTTAAAAAAACGATGAGGAAGCGCGGAATGCGCTTCCTCATCGGAAATCAAAGATCAACAGGTGTGATCAAGCGATGGGCTCCGAAACGGTGCCACCGGCTTTTTCGATCTTTTCACGAGCGGAAGCACTGGCGTTCTCCACCACGAGGTGGAATGCCTTGGTGACTTCGCCAATGCCAAGAACCTTGACCTTGTCGCAACGACCGTTGACCAAACCTTGGCCACGGAGAGCGGCTTCGTCGATGGTGGCTCCGGCGTCGAAAAGATCGTCGAGCTCACCCACGTTGAAGACACAGAATTTGTCGCGGAAGTCGTAGTTGTTGAAACCGCGCTTTGGAAGGCGGCGGTGAAGAGGCATCTGGCCACCTTCGAAACCGACACGGGTGCCGGAACCGGAGCGGGCCTTTTGACCCTTGTTGCCTTTGCAGGAGGTCTTGCCGTGACCGGAGCTTTCGCCGCAACCAAGACGCTTGTTGCGATGCTTGGATCCCGGGTTCGGGCTGAATGAATGAAGTTCCATTTTTTTGAAGAGTTATTTATTAAAGGTTATTAGTTAGAAGTGAAGAGCTTTGGATTCCCAATAACCAATGACTTCTAACGTTTAACTCAGATTGCCTTCTCCCGCTTCTTTTTGCCACGGCCGGAGAGAACCTGGTCGCGGGTGCGGAGTTGGGTGAGAGCCTTGAGAGTGGCTTTCACCACGTTGGCGTGATTGGAGGAACCCATCGACTTGGCGAGGACGTCACGAATGCCGACCGCTTCGCAAACGGCGCGCACACCGCCACCGGCGATGATGCCCGTTCCCGGAGATGCTGGCTTGAGGAGAACCTTGCCACCACCGTATTCGGCGTAGATTTCGTGAGGGATTGTTCCGTCCACGATGCTCATTGGAACGAGCACCTTACGGGCACCTTCGCTGGCCTTCTTGATGGCGTCAGCCACTTCGTTCGCCTTGCCGTAGCCGAGTCCGACCTTGCCGACCTTGTTGCCAGTGACAACGAGAGCGGAGAAGCTGAAACGACGGCCGCCCTTGACGACCTTGGCGCATCGGTTGATGAACACGACCTTTTCGGAGAGCTCGTTGCCTTCCGCATCGGTAGGAGCGGCGCGCTCTTCACGACGCGGGCCGCCGCGTCCGCGACCACCCTGACCGCCGCCTTGGTAGCCGCCACCACCGCCGCCGCCTTGGTAACCGCCGCCTTGACCGCGGTTGCCTTGATAGCCGCCTTGTTGTGGTGAACCCGAGCCAGCGACAGGTCCCAATGGGAGTGCTGCTGGAGCTGCCGGTGTTGCGGGGGATTGATTATCTGGAATTGTTACCATGATGTTTGTCTGGTCGGAGCGTTAGAATTGGAGTCCGGCTTCGCGAGCTGCGTCGGCGAGGGCTTTGACTTTACCATGATAGAGGTGACCGCCGCGGTCGAAGACGACGGCGCTGATGTTCGAGCCCTTGGCGCGCTCCGCGAGGAGTGCTCCGACTTTCTGCGAGCTCTCGATGTTCGAGGAAGCATTTTCGAAAGACTTGTCGAGAGTCGAGGCAGAGATCAGAGTCTTGCCGACCGAGTCGTCGATGATTTGGGCGTAGATGTGTTGATTGGAATAGTGAACAGCCAGACGTGGACGTTCGGCAGTGCCGGAAACTTTCCGACGGATGCGGTTGTGGATCTTGCGACGGATCGACTTGCGGTTGATAGTGCTCATGGTGCCGTAATTGTGTTGAGGTGGGCGACGGTAATGGATTATTTGCCGACGCTTTTGCCTTCCTTGCGGCGAACTTTCTCACCGACATAGCGAACGCCTTTGCCTTTGTATGGCTCAGGTGGATAGAATCCGCGGACTTCGGCGGCGAATTGGCCGACGAGTTGTTTATCGATGCCTTCGACCTTGATCTTGGTGTTTTCCACCACCGTGACATTGAGTCCGGATGGGATGGGGTGAAGCAGCGGATGGGAACGACCGAGTGAAAGGTCGAGGTCAGCGCCTTTGACAGCAGCACGAAGGCCGACGCCGTGGATTTCGAGATCCTTCACGAAACCCTGCGAAACGCCGAGGATCATGTTTTGAACCAAGCTGCGAACCGTGCCGTGGAGGGCGCGGTGCTGGCGGAGTTCAGTGGCGCGGGAGACGGTAACAGTGCCGTCTTCGCTTTTGAGTGAGATGCCGTCCGGAAGGGCAAAGTCGAGTTTGCCCTTAGGGCCTTCGACGATGACAGTGCGACCATCAAGCTTGATGGCGACTTTTTCCGCAAGGGAGATTGGTTTGAGTCCGACTCGTGACATGGTAGTAGTTTCCTTTTACGAGTTAGGGTTTACCAGACGTTGGCGAGGAGTTCGCCGCCGAGGTTTTGTTTCTTGGCGGAGCCGCCGGACATGACGCCTTTCGAAGTGGAAAGGATCGAGATGCCGAGGCCGGACATGACGCGTGGAACTTCACCAGCGCCGACGTAGTGGCGGCGGCCGGGAGTGGAAACGCGCTTGAGGTCGGTGAGAACCGAACGTCCGTCCACAAACTTCGGCTTGGCCTTGAGTGTGGTGCGGTCGCCAGTGACGACTTCATAGTTCCAGAGGTAGCCTTCTTCCTGAAGAATGCGGGCGATATCAGCCTTGATCTTCGAGTAAGGAGCGGAGAATTCCTCGTTGCCGGCACGGGCAGCGTTTTTGAAACGCGTGAGGAAGTCAGAAATTGGATCGGTGAGAACTGCCATAATAGGGGATTCCGTTTTTGATTGGGTCCGTTGTTTAATTAGTTGGCAGCGACTGCTTCGGCTTCAACTTCGTTAGCTTTTTTCATGTCGCGGAAAGGCATGCCAAGCTCCATCAGGAGGGCGCGGCCTTCGGCGTCAGTTGGTGCGGAGGTGACGAAAATCAGGTCAAAGCCGATTTGGCGCTTGATCTGGTCGATTTCGATTTCCGGAAAGATGGATTGCTCGGTGATACCGCACGCGTAGTTTCCACGGCCGTCGAACGACTTGGAGGAGATACCGCGGAAGTCGCGGATGTTGGGAGCGGTGACGTTGATGAAGCGATAGAGAAATTCCCACATGCGGGCACCACGGAGGGTGACGCGGGCTCCGAGTGCTTCACCTTCGCGGAGCTTGAAGTTGGCGACAGCCTTCTTCGAGAACGTGATGGACGGCTTTTGGCCGGTGATCTTCTGGATCTCATTGACGGCGTCATCGACGGCGACCTTGCGATCAGGGGACTTTCCCATACAGGAAGTGACCACAATCTTTTCGAGACGTGGAACTTGGTGGGAGTTGGTGTATCCGAGCTTCTTCGTGAGAGCCGGGACAACCTTGTCCTTATAATATTGTTGTAGTGCTGGTGTGCTCATTTTCTTTGCGGGTCAGCGCTGATTGCTCAGGCGCTTAAGCGCGGGCGGAAGCGAAGTGCTTCAGCCCACTTTCTTGACATTGGAGATATGGACTGGGCCGTCGATGGTCTTGATGCCGCCGTTAGGCTCAGCTTCGGTTGCCTTGACAGCTTTCTGGATAGGGCGGCCGCCTTCGACGACGACCTTGCCCTTGGCGGCGTTCACGAGAAGCACGGTGCCGCGCTTACCTTTGTGATTGCCTGCGATGATTTCGACTTGGTCGCCTTTTTTGACGTGCGTCTTGATACGGCTCATGAGATGGAATGGATAAAGTGTGACTTGGCGGGATGCCTTAGGGTCAAAGAACCTCAGGTGCAAGAGAAACAATCTTCATGAACTGACGTTCGCGAAGTTCACGGGCAACAGGTCCAAAGATACGGGTGCCGCGAGGATTGTTGTCCTTATCGATAAGGACGATGGCGTTGGAATCGAAGCGGAGGATCGAACCATCGGCACGACGGATCGGATAAGCGGTGCGGACGACGACGGCCTTCACGACGCTGCCCTTTTTGACAGAAGCGGTCGGGATGGAATCGCGGATGTGAGCGGTGATCACGTCACCGATGCGTGCGGTGCGGCTGCGTTTGCCGAGCACACCAATCATTTTTGCGCTGCGTGCACCGGTATTATCGGCGACGACAAGCATGGTTTCCATCTGGATCATGGCAGTAGTAAATTAGGTAAAAGCTGAAAGAAAAAGGCTTAGTGGGAGAGAACCTCGGCGAGGGTCCAGCACTTCAGCTTGGAAAGCGGACGGGTTTCGACGATTTTCACGCGGTCACCGATCTGAGCCTGGCTGTTTTCGTCGTGCACGTAGTATTTCTTCGAACGTTTGACGATTTTGTTGAACTTCGGGTGAGGAACGCGGGCAATGTGCTCAACGACGATGGTCTTTTCCATTTTGTTGGAAATGACCACGCCAACGCGGGTTTTACGGAGGTGGATCTGAGTGTCCTGAGGAGTCTCGCTCATAAATAGATGTGTTAGCGTTGGGAGCAGGGATTAGGCGTTCTTCAATGCGGTGGACGCAGTGAGAACTCGAGCGGTTTCGCGACGCACCGTGCGGATGCGGGCGGAGTTTTCCAGCGAGCCGGTGGCTTTCTGGAGGCGGAGGTTGAGAGCTTCCTGCTTGAGTTCCTTAAGACGAACGGCGAGTTCGGCAGCGGAAAGTTGGCTGGTCTCTTTGGCTTTGGTTTTGGCCATAATTCAGACGGATATTAAATGAAACTGATCGAACGGATCAGGCGTGCGGATTGCGGGTGACGAGGCGTGTGCGGATGCCCAACTTGTATGAGGCGAGGCGCATGGCTTCCTTGGCAGCGGATTCAGGAACACCGCCGATTTCGAACAGCATGTTACCTGGACGAATCACGGCTACCCAACCTTCGACAGCGCCTTTACCTTTACCCATCCGTGTTTCAGGAGGACGTGAGGTGATGGACTTGTGTGGGAAAATCCGGATCCAGACTTTTCCTTTACGCTTCAGAGAGCGGTTGATTGCGATCCGGCAAGCTTCGATCTGGCGGTTGGTCATCCATCCGCGGTCGAGGGTTTGCAGACCGAAGTCACCGAAGGCGACAGTGGTTCCGCGCTGGGCATTCCCGGAGCGGCTTCCGCGGTGGCTCTTGCGGAACTTGGTTCGTTTGGGCATCAAAGGCATGACTCGGTCCTCCTAAAAAGTTTAAATTAGATTCTTGAAAATTGAGTGATCAGTTGCGGTTTTGCGGGCGACGATCGCCTCCGCGATCACCACCACGGTTTCCGCGATCGCCGCGGTCACCTCTGTCGTTGCGGCCTTGCGGCTGCTTGCCAGTGCCATCGTCTTCCTTCTTGTTGACCCAAGCCTTTACGCCAATGATGCCGTAAAGGGTGCGGGCTTCGGCGAAGCCGTAATCAAGTGGAACACGGAGAGTTTGCAGAGGCACTTTGCCTTCGCGGTAGCTTTCGGAACGGGCGATGTCAGCACCACCGAGGCGGCCTGCACAACGAAGACGAATACCTTCGGCACCGAATTCCATGGCGGTTTGCAACGCACGCTTCATGGCGCGGCGGAAGCTGATCCGGCGCTCAAGTTGCACGGCGATTTGCTCGGCGACCAATTGCGCATCCAGCTCAGGCTTGCGGATCTCGATAATGTCGATCTTGACCTGGGCACCTTTGCAAAGGCTGGTGATGTCCTTGGTCATCACTTCGATTTCCTTACCTTGGCGACCGATGATCAGGCCTGGGCGGGAAGTGTGAAGGGTGACACGAACGCTGTTCCATGCCCGCTCGATGACCACACGGGCCAGTCCAGCGTTTACAAGCTTGTTCTTGAGGTAGCCACGGATCGCGAGATCTTCGTGAAGCTTATCAGTGTAGTCTTTGCCTTTGGCATACCACTTGGAACGCCAGTCTTTATTGATGGCGAGGCGGAATGCGATCGGATTTACTTTTTGGCCCATGGTCGGTGAGGGATGAGATTAAATGAGAGGTGTTTCAGGCTTCTTCAGTCGCTGCGACAGCGGCAGGAGCTTCTTCAACTTTTTTGGCAGCGGCCTTACGAGCGACTTTCTTTTTCTTCTCTGGTGCGGAACCGACGAGAGTGATCGAGATGTGGCTGGTGCGCTTGAGGATAGGGCCTGCGGAACCCTTGGCCCGTGGCTTGAAGCGACGGAGCGTAGGGCCTGCACCGATGACGGCTTCCTTGATGACGAGTGTGGTCGCATCGAGGGAAAAATTGTTTTCCGCGTCAGCGATGGCCGTCTTCAAGGTCTTCCCAATCAGCTGTGCTGCTTTCTTGGGAGTGAAGGTCAAAATATCAAGGGCGCTCGATACGGCGAGGCCTTGAATTTCACGGGCGACGTCACGCGCTTTTTTAGGCGAGAGGCGTACGAATTTGGTGGTGCTTTTGACTTCCATGGGTCGTCGGACGGTAAGTGTTACTGCGCTGAGGCTTGTGTTTCGAGGACGGCGAGATCGCCGGGGCGTGGGGATTCGGCGACATTGTCGAGGTGTTCGACAAAGGCACCACTGACGCCCTTGCGGACGTCGGCTAAAATGGCTTTACCGTAGGGCTGTTGCCCTCGGGTGAGGCGAAAGGTCATGCCGATTTTTGCTCCCTGACTTTCGCCAAGGTTGAAAACCATCATGCCGCTTTCTTTTTCGATGCTGACGATCCGGGCTTGCTGAAGCGAGCCGTTACGAACATCGGGGCGGGGCTTCTGCCGTAGTCCGAGGACTGCGTCAAGCTCTCTTAGTGAAGTTTCTACACGAAGTCGTGCATCCGGATCGGACACCACCGCTTGGCGGAGGTAGTCATTGACCACGGCGGCAAGCTTGGTGACGGAGCTTTCGAGTTGCGCGATGCGCTCTTTGGCGATTTCCGAATCCGCCGCAGCCTGGATGAGACGATCGTCTCCTCCATCAAGGAGGTTCTTGCCGAGGGCGGAAAGTTGCAGGCGGACCTGAGCGAGTTGCTCGGTTGCTTGCTTCTCGCTGCGATTGGATTCGGCAAGGCTGCGTTGAAGGGTTTGGTTCTGCCCTTGGAGATCGGCGATGATCTCCTGGAATTCCTCCGCGCTTGGCGCTTGAGCCACGCACACCTCGGCAGCGGCCAACAACCCGAGGGCGGTAGCAAGTGCTTTGAGATGGAATGTGGAGCGCATGGGCGTGGAGGAAATGGAAACCAGACGGATTATTTCTTACCGATACCGCCGTGATTACGGAAGATACGGGTCGGTGCGAATTCGCCGAGTTTGTGGCCAACCATGTTTTCGGTGACGTAAACGGGGACAAATGTCTTGCCGTTGTGGACCGCGAAGTTGTGGCTGACGAAATCCGGAGTGATCATCGACTTGCGGCTCCATGTTTTGATGGGCTTGCGGTCGGAACCGGCATCGGCGACGGCATCAATCTTGGCAAGAAGCTTTTGATCGACGTATGGGCCTTTCTTGAGGGAACGTGGCATAATTAAAGTGCGTTAAATGGTTCGCTGGTGGATTACTTCCGCTTCGCCTTGTGGCGGGACTCGACGATGAAGACGCTGGTGGTCTTCTTCTTGTTGCGAGTCTTCTGACCCTTCGCATGGCCCCATGGGCTGAGAAGGTGCTGACGACCACCACCGGACTTCGATTTGCCTTCGCCACCACCGTTCGGGTGGTCAACGGGGTTCATCGTCATACCGCGGACGGTTGGGCGAACACCCTGCCAGCGTGTGCGGCCGGCTTTTCCGGATGTTTCGTTCATGTGGTCGCGGTTTCCGACTTGGCCGATGGTGCAGAAGCAACGATCATTGAAGCGGCGGATTTCACCGGAAGGCATTTTCACAAGTGCCCAGCCGCCATCGCGGTTGGAAAGCACGGCGAGCTGACCTGCAGCGCGGGCGACTTTGCCACCATTGCCTGGGATGAGTTCGATGTTGTGGATCGAGGTGCCGAGCGGCACGGCGCTGAGTGGCATGGCGTTTCCTGCTTTAGGAGCGACGTTTGCGCCAGCAACCACGGTCGTTCCGACTTCGAGGCCGAGAGGAGCGAGGATGTAAGACTTTTGGCCGTCTTCATACTGGATGAGGGCGATGCGGCAAGTGCGGTTCGGATCGTATTCGATGCCGACGACGGTTGCAGGTGCATCGTGCTTGCCGCGCTTGAAGTCGATCAAACGGTAGTGGCGCTTGTGACCTCCACCGATGTGACGGCAGGTGATGCGGCCAGTGTTGTTACGACCACCGCTGCGCTTGAGCGGGGTAAGGAGGCTTTTCTCAGGCTTGCTTTTAGTCACCTCGTCGAATGACGGCAGGTTCTTATAGCGGGCTGAAGGAGTGATTGGCTTGAAAGTTTTCAGTGGCATGACAATCGGAACGGTAAAGTGTTACGTTTGAAGAAGCGGTGAATCGCTTTAGACGAGATCGAGCGATTCGCCTTCTTTCAGACGGACGATGGCTTTTTTCCAGTGATTGGTGCGGCCGGCGTCAGCGCGGCGTTGGCGGCGGAGTTTTCCGTCGTAGTTGGCAGTGCGAACGGCCAGAACGGTTTTTCCGAAGAGTTGTTCAACAGCTTGTTTGATCTCAAGCTTGTTGGCCTTGCGGTCCACTTCGAGGGTGACCTCGTTGTTGTTCTCCTGAAGCATGGTTGCTTTCTCGGAGAGGCGGACGTTTTTAATGACCTGGTAAATGTCTTTCATGATCTCGGTGTAGGTCCGGGGTTCAGGCGGTGCGAGCCGCAAGGGTTTGTACGGCATCACCCACAAGGATGATGGTGTTGGCGAGGAGGAGTTGCTCGACGTTGAGGTCCGAACCCGTGACGAGTTGGGCGTAGGCGACGTTGCGGGCAGCGAGGTAGGTGTTGTCGTCGAAGGAATTTCCAACCACGAGGATCTTGCCTGGCTTGGTCATTGCGTCGAGAGCGGCGATGAAGGACTTCGTCTTGCCATCAGCGATCGAGAAGGACGGGACGGTGATGATTTTTTCGGCACGAACAAGGTCACCCAAGGTGCGGCGCAAAGCGAGTTTCCGCACGGTCTTTGGAACCTTCTTGGAGTAATCACGTGGGCGTGGTCCGAAGACAACACCACCACCGACGAAGATCGGAGCGCGCTTGTCGCCGTGACGGGCGCCACCGGTGCCCTTTTGTTTGTAGATCTTGCGGTTGTTACCGGAAACCTCGCCACGGGTCTTGGTGCAAGCTGAGCCGGTGCGGCGGTTGGCGCGATAGGCGATCACGAGATCGTGAACGGCTTGGCGACCTTTCTCGGCACCGACCAATACGAGATTGGCGGCTTGAGCGTCTTCTGCTGTGAAAGTCTTAACGGACATGACTTGGAATCGTGAGAGGTTTCAGAATGCCACCGGATCAGGCGGACTTTTTCTTGGCTGGGCGGACGGTGACGTAGTTGCCGTTTGAACCGGGAACTGCGCCGGAGACGAGGATGACGCCATCTTCAGGACGGACGGCAACGATCTTGAGATTTTGAACGGTCGAACGGGTGGTGCCCATGTGGCCGGGCATTTTTTGGTTCTTCCAAACGCGACCTGGGGTGGAGCGGCAACCGATGGCTCCCGTTCTGCGGTGCATCATGGAGCCGTGGGTCATTTTCAAACCACCGAATCCGTGGCGCTTGACCGCACCTTGGAAGCCGCGGCCCTTGGATTCGCCGATCACGTCAACCCATTGGCCTTCCGTGAAAGTATCGAGACCCGTGTGGGTGGCTGGAGGAGTGACACCATTTTCGAGGCGGAATTCCTGGATGAAACGTTTTGGAGCGCAACCGGCTTTCTTGGCGATGCCGAGAGCAGGCTTGGTGGCGCGTTGTTCCTTTTGATCGCCATAGCCGACTTGGACCGCGGTGTAACCGTCGGTTTCAGGAGTCTTGACTTGAAGCACCGTGTTACCGGAAACATCAATGACGGTGACAGGGATCATGATCCCGGCCTGTTGGTCGAACAGGCGGGTCATACCGATTTTTTTGCCGAGGAGGCCGAGTGACATGACGATGGAAGAATTAAAGATTTGAAATTTGAAAGTAGAGATGCGGAAGCGTCCCGAACTTAGATGCGGATGGTGATGTCAACACCGGCTGGCAGGTTGAGCTTCTTGAGCTCGTCCACGGTGCGGGCGGTAGGATCGACGATGTCGAGCAAACGCTTGTGGGTACGGACTTCGAATTGTTCCATCGACTTCTTGTTGACGTGGACCGAACGGTTGACGGAGAACTTCTCGATGCGGGTCGGAAGTGGGATAGGACCGGCAACACGGGCTCCCGTGCGCTTCGCGGTCTCCACGATTTCTTGGGCGGAGCGGTCGATCGCGCGGTGATCGAAGGCGCGCAGGCGGATGCGTATTTTCTGATTTTCCATGGTGGAGAAGTTGTTGGACGGTTTACGTGGTGGGTCTACAGGGCGAGAAATCAGGATCAGTTAGCCTAGGCGGTCGCTGACGATTTCTTCGACGATATTGGTTGGGACTTGCTCGAAATGCGATGGGGTCATTGCATACGAAGCGCGTCCCGAGGAGAGGGTGCGGACGGCTGTGGAATAGCCGAACATTTCTTTGAGAGGCACATTGGCATGCACGATGGAGAGCTTGCCTTTGGATTCGGTGTTCTGGATCTGTCCGCGGCGGCGGCTCAGATCACCCATGACGTCACCTTGGTAGTCGTCTGGGGTAGAGACTTCCACGGCCATGATCGGCTCGAGGAGGATGGACTTGGCTTTCTTGAAGCCGTCCTTCATGGCGAAAATGGCCGCCATGGTGAATGCGTTTTCGTTGGAATCAACGTCGTGGTAGGAACCATCGAGGATTTCAACATGCACATCGATCACCGGATAGCCGGCGATGATGCCATTGGTCATCGACTCGTTGATGCCTTTGTAAACGGCGTTGATGTATTCCTTCGGGATCGTGCCACCGATAACTTTGTTCTCGATGGTGAGGCCCTTGCCCTTTTCGTTGGGCTTGAGAGAGATGATGACGTGGCCATATTGGCCGCGACCGCCGGATTGCTTGATCAGCTTGCCTTCGCCGCCAGCGGCTTGGGTGATCGTTTCGCGGTAGGCGATTTGGGGAGCACCCGTGTTGGCTTCCACTTTGAACTCGCGGCGGATGCGATCGATGATGATCTCGAGGTGAAGCTCACCCATGCCGGAAATGATCGTTTGACCGGTTTCCTCGTCGGTCTTGACCATGAAGGTCGGGTCCTCTTCAGAGAGACGGCCGAGTGCCATGCCCAGTTTTTCCTGGTCGGCTTTGGTTCTTGGCTCAACCGCCATTGAAATGACCGGTTCGGGGAAAGTCGGTGGTTCGAGAACCACATCGTGGTTTTCGGCAGCGAGAGTATCGCCGGTGGTGACATTCTTGATGCCTACCATGGCGGCGATGTCGCCGGAGTAGCAGGCGTCGATGTCCTTGTGCTCGTTCGCTTGGATTTGGATCAAGCGGCCGACCCGCTCGGAGCGGCGGGTGCGTGGATTGTAAACCGTGTCGCCCTTTTTGATGACACCGGAATAGACGCGGAAGAAAACCAATTTGCCAACGAACTTGTCGGCCCAGAGTTTGAATGCGAGAGAAACGAACTTTTCGTTATCCGAAGTGACGACTTCGATTTGTTTCTCATGATCATCGGGATCCATACCGACGGCCGCTGGAATGTCGAGCGGGCTTGGGAGGTAGTCGAGAACCGCGTCGAGCAGGTATTGAACTCCTTTGTTTTTGAAAGCGGAACCACCGGCGACGGGCACCAGCAGGTTGTTGATCGTAGCGCGGCGGATGCCTTGCTTGAGCTCTTCGAGAGTGATCGGCTCTTCGTTGAGGAATTTTTCGCCCACGACATCATCCACGTCCGCAACGGCATTGACGAGTTCGTCGTGTGCCTGCTTACAGAGTTCGATGAGATCGCCTTCAAGCTCCTTCACCGTGTAGGTTGAACCGAACTTGTCATCGTCGGAGAAATAGACGGCCTTTTGGTTGACCACGTCGATTTGACCAATGAGCTGGTCTTCCGCGCCGATTGGGATCAGGATGCGGACAGCGTTGGCACCGAGCTTGTCTTTGACCTCGTGGAAGACGCTGTCGAAGTTGGCACCGGTGCGGTCCATCTTGTTAACGAACACGATCCGAGGAACGTGGTATTTCGTCGCCTGGCGCCAGACGGTTTCGGTTTGCGGCTGCACACCGGCAACACCGCAGAAAACAACGATACAACCATCAAGCACCCGAAGGGAACGCTCGACTTCAGCAGTGAAGTCAACGTGCCCTGGGGTATCGATGATGTTGATGCGGTGCTTCTGATCCGGGAAAAGCTTGGTCATTCCCGGCTCCACATGCTGCCACCACTCGGTGGTGACGGCGGCGGAGGTGATCGTGATTCCACGCTCGCGCTCCTGCTCCATCCAATCGGTCGTCGCACCACCATCGTGGACTTCGCCGATTTTGTGAATCATTCCTGTATAGAACAGGATCCGCTCGGTGAGCGTCGTCTTACCCGCGTCAATGTGCGCGGCGATCCCGATATTTCGGGTGCGCTCGAGCACGTATTGGCGGTTTGGACTATTCGGATTCACGAACGGAATTTGCTGGAGCGCGTATCAGTGATTAGAAACGGAAGTGGGCGAAGGCGCGGTTGGCTTGCGCCATCTTGTGCACATCGTCGCGTTTGCGGACGGCACTGCCTTGGTTGTTTGCTGCATCCTTGATCTCGTTGGCGAGAGCAACGTGCATCGGAGTGCCCTTGCGGTTGCGGGCGTAGTTGACGAGCCAACGCATGGAGAGCGACTCGGAACGGTCCGGAGCCACTTCGAGCGGCACCTGGTAGGTCGCACCACCAACGCGGCGGGATTTCACTTCCACGCGTGGTTTGGTGTTCTCGACGGCGCGGGTGATGACTTCGAGAGGGTCGATGGTGTCGACACCTTCATTGGCGCGGTCGATGGCAGCGTAGACGATGCGCTGGGCCAGCGAACGTTTTCCGGATTCCATCACCTTGCTAATGAGGTGACCAACGAGGGCGCTGTCGTAGCGAGGGTCGCGACGATCGGGCTTGGTAAAGATGCGCTTGCGGCGTGGCATGGCGTTGGGATGGTAATGTTAGGATTGGAGAGAATTACTTCTTCCCGCCTTTTTTGGCAGGAGCGGCGACAGCACCGGGTTTCGGACGCTTCGCACCGTATTTGGAACGGCTTTGACGGCGCTTATCGACACCGAGGGTATCGAGCGAACCACGGACGATGTGGTAACGCACACCTGGAAGGTCCTTCACCCGTCCGCCGCGAACGAGGACGATGGAGTGTTCCTGGAGGTTGTGCCCTTCACCGCCGATGTAGGCGATGACTTCGAATCCGTTGGTCAGACGCACCTTGGCGACTTTCCGAAGAGCGGAGTTCGGCTTTTTCGGCGTACGTGTCATCACTTGGAGACAAACGCCGCGGCGCTGTGGGCAATTCACGAGAGCGGGTGACTTCGACTTTTCGGCCGGAGTGAGGCGTCCCTTGCGAACGAGCTGATTGATGGTCGGCATGATTTCCTTGCGGTGGTTCTGATTTTCCCATGGGGGCAAACCGGCGCGCCGACGAGGATTCCTCGCAAGAGCTTTTTTCCGGAGCTACACCCGATAAATTTTCCCTATTTGGTGGACTGCTTCGATTAAAACGTCAGCAGCCCTCGTTGTGGGGGGGGCGAACATAGGAGCCGAACCCAACCTGACAAGCCCTATTTTGCAAATTTTTCTAATTTTTGACCAAATCCGGCGATTCTTGAAAAATGCAGCAATCAATGGCGATTCCGCGCCGCTTACAAAGACTTCAGCGTGGCTGTGGGTTCGCGATTTATAAATGGTCGGCCGCCCAATTTCCATTTTCCTCATCTATAAGAGGAACTCTGGGGCACCCCCACCCTGTTCTGGAAGATTTTCAGTCCCGTCGTGGAGCCGTCCCTAGAAGCGGGATACCGCATCTAGGGTCCTGAACGCTGGTCAGCCCGCCGCAAACCCACCGGGTACTTTAATTAAAGCCCCGAAAAGTGGAGGTATCACGCAGGGTAAAATCAAACCGCTGATTTCCCCTTCTTGAAAAACAAACCTGGTGGCAGGGGGCGGATTTGAACCGCCGACCAAAGGCTTATGAGTCCTCTGCTCTACCGCTGAGCTACACTGCCTAGGTTTTTCGGGGGCGATTGCCCCGTCAAGAGGCGAGTTGGTTATCGCCGTGTCGCCGGATTGTCCACCGGAATTTTTCAAATTACCGCAAACTTTCCACGAAGTCGCTCAAAACAAGCCTTAGACCCGACGACTTCGTTGCATTGGTGCAGTATTTGAGCGCAATAGCGCAAAGGCACATTTCCATATTCTTCCACGGAAAAAATCCAGAAACCCGTGCGACGACATTCACCGTCCCTTCGCCAATGCCCTACCAGTAGGTGATTCCTTGTTTTTCCGAATCGTTTCGGGCGGTCCCTCGGCCACCAGGTTTCCCCCGTGAATTCCCCCGCCCGGCCCTAGTTCGATCACCCAATCCGACGCGGCGATGACGTCCAGATGATGCTCGACCACCAGCACGCTGTGCCCGGCATCGCGCAACCGCATGAACGCCGCAAGCAGCCGCTCCACATCGCCGAAGTGCAATCCGGTCGTCGGCTCGTCGAAAAGATAGAGCGTGTGTGGTGCCTGCGGACGTGCCAGCTCGACCGCCAATTTCAGCCGCTGCGCCTCTCCGCCTGATAGAGTGTTCGCCGCTTGGCCGAGTTTCAGATAGCCGAGCCCGAGCTCCTCCAAGATGTTGAGGATATGGAAAATTTTCGGAATCGCCCGGAAAAACACCGCAGCATCGCTCACCGCCATTTCCAACACATCCGCGATCGACTTGCCCTTGAACGTCACCTCCAGCGTCTCGCGATTGAAACGCCGACCGCCACACGCAGGACAAGCCACCCATGCATCCGGCAGGAAATGCATCTCGATTTTCAACCGCCCGTTCCCCTGGCAACGCTCGCATCGCCCGCCCATCGCATTGAAACTGAATCTGCTAGGACCGTAACCGCGCTGCTTCGAGAGTTTCAGTTTCGTGAAAAGATCGCGGATCTGATCAAACACGCCGGTGAACGTCGCGGGATTCGACCGCGGACTGCGCCCGATCGCCGACTGGTCCGCTACCACGCATTTCTCGATCAACTCCAGCCCTTCGATCCGGTCGAATTTACCCGGCGTCTCACCCGAGCCATTGAAATGCCGCGCCAACGCCCGCCGCAGAATCGAATCCGCCAGCGTCGATTTCCCGCTCCCGCTCGGCCCGCTCAGGCAAACCAATCGCCCTAGCGGAATCACCACATCCAGGTTCTTCAAATTGTGCTCACGCGCCCCACGGATCACCAGCTCCCCCATCCCCTGTAACGGCGGTCGATGACCGTCGCACTTCATCACCTTTCCCCGCAGCCACTCCCCCGTCGGCGAAACAATTTCCAGAGGCGGCCCCTCGGCTAACACATACCCACCCGCCGCACCCGCGCCCGGCCCCAGATCGATCACCCAATCCGCTGCCCGGATGATTTCCTCATCATGCTCCACCACCACCACCGTATTCCCCAAATCCCGCAACCGCAGCAACGCTCCTATCAGCCGACCCGTATCCGCGGCATGCAGCCCGATACTCGGTTCATCCAGAACATAAATAACTCCTGATAGACCCGCACCCAACTGCGTCGCCAACCGGATCCGCTGCGCCTCCCCACCAGATAGAGTTCCACTCGTCCGCTCCAACGTTAGATAATCCAGCCCCACCTCCTCCAAAAACGCCAAGCGGCTCCGCACATCGCTCGCCAACCGTTTGCAAACCTCCGCCTTCGACGCATCCGGCTGGAATCCCTCCATCCACCGCATCGCATCCGCCACCCCCAACGCACAAAAATCCTGAATCCCCAGCCACTCACCACTTTGTTGAGAGTTGATGGTTGATGGTTGAGAGTTGGAAGATGCCTGCCTCTTGCTTGAACATTTGATGCTCTCCACTTCCTCCGCGTCACACTCTGCGACCCCCCCGTGCTCCGCGTTGTGCTTCCTCCCCCTCACTCCCTCGTCCTCAGCGTCCCTTGGCGACCTTTGCGCCTTTGCGGTAAACTCTCCTCTCCCCCCCTCGATTTTCACCGCCAGCCACTCCGGCTTCAACCGCTTCCCCCCACAAACCCGACACGGCCGATGTGCCATAAATTTCGCGAGCTTCCGCCGCGTGATCTCCGACTTCGCCTCACGGTATCGTTTCAAAGTCAGCTCCGCGTCCGCTCCCTCCTCCAACAGATCCGGATCACAAAACATCTCCGTCCCCAGCCCCTCGCAAGCCTCACAAGCTCCGATGTGCGAGTTGAAGGAAAAATGCTTCGGCGAAAGATCCCCCACCATGAACCCCGTCCGCGGATTTCGATAGCTCGTCTGGAAAACCAAATCCCGCCACGCATCCGCACCCGGCGCCTGCACCGCCGCCCGCGCCTCCGCTCCGCACAACCGCAGCGCCGTCTCCACCGAATCCGCCAACCGCGACTCCACTCCCGGCCGGATCACAAACCGGTCCACCACGATCTCCACCGCACTCGGAAACTCCGGCCAGACCCTCGCCGCCTCCTCGATCTCCAAAACCTCCCCATCCACCCGCACCCGGATGTAACCCTGCCGTTGCAAATCACCTAACAACCTATCCGGTTCTCCCAGCTCCTCCTTCGGCAACGGCGCTAACAAAATCACCTTCGTCCCCTCCTCCATCGCCGCCAACGCGTTCACGATGTCCCCCGCGCTCATCCGCTCCAGCCGCTCCCCCGTTTCCGGATCATGCGGAATCCCCGCCGCCGCCCACAGCACCCGCAGGTAGTCGTAAATCTCCGTCGCCGTCGCCACCGTCGATCGAGGGTTCAGCCCCCCGCCCCGCTGCTCGATCGCGATCGCCGGGCTCAGCCCCTCGATCGAATCCACATCCGGTTTTTCCAACTGATCCAAAAACTGCCGCGCATACACCGACAGCGATTCCACATACCGCCGCTGCCCCTCCGCATAAAGCGTATCAAACGCCAGTGACGACTTCCCTGACCCACTTGGCCCCGTCACCACCACCAGCTTCCCCCGAGGAATATCCACATCAAGGTTCTTTAAATAATGCTGCCTCGCCCCCCGGATCCGAATCACATCCCCCCGCGACGCAACCCCACGACCGCCGTCCTTATCCGCACCATCCCCCTGTAGCGGCGGTCTGCAACCGTCGCTCTTCCCCGTCGGCCCACAACCGTCGCCCTTCACCTCTTCAGATTTCCGTTTCGCCGCCACCCCCCAAGAAGAATCCCCCCGCGAAAAACTTCCAAGCCCCAATCCGGACCGTGAATCCAGAACCTGCGGTAGCAGGCCTCAAAAACCGGCGAAGCCCTGAACGGCTGGCCTAAGGCAAATTCATTTCGCCCGACGGGACCGAACATCGAACATCGAACATCGAACATCGAACATCGAACATCGGACATCGGATACCCCATCATCCGAAGGTCACCATCACCTCTTCGTTCGTAGTCCCTTCCCCCAGGAGGTCTTCTCTTCCCGAACCACAGCTCCCTCAATTCATTCAGCCCCATCTAATTAGAACAAAACCCAGCCACACATCGACTCCTCTTCGCTTCAATCTCCAATCTCCAATCTCCAATCTCCAATCTCCAATCTCCAATCTCCAATC
>JADMIO012713053.1_pt1 | contig 54210 bp, 46 predicted proteins | sample 8958161 | NCBI WGS metagenome assembly JADMIO01 (sample SAMN16585339, study PRJNA669376) | soil metagenome | isolation source: Crop rotation soil | place: USA: Cullars Rotation, Alabama | collected 2011
CGCGACAACTTGTCCACGTGGAATTCTAAGCTTAGGATCCCAATGTGCTGGAAAGGAGCCTGCCGCGGCGGAAGCCATCGGCCATTTCGCCGAGCAGGTGGTGCAGCACATGGGCAGCCTCGCGGCTGCACTGCGCGGCGTCGATGCCATCGTGTTCACCGGCGGCATCGGCGAGAACGGCGCCGCGCTGCGCGAACGCATCCTCGAAGACTGCGAATGGCTGGGCGTGAATATCGATGCCGCAGCCAACCGAAGTGGCGCCGCACGGCTCACCACGGCTGAGAGCCCGGTGAGTGCATGGGTGCTGCGCACCGATGAAGAGGCCGTGATCGCGCGGCACACGGCGCGCGTGTTGCAAGCCGCCGGCTGAAGAGTCCTAGCGGCGCGGCACGATGGCGCCGCAGTGGCGCAAAAAGTCGGCCGTCGCGCGACCCAGCAACTTGTCGCGATGCATCACCGTCGCGAGCCGCCGCACTCCTGCCGGCAGCCGCGTGCGCAGCTCGACCAGATGCCCGTCTTCCAGCGCCTGCGCCACCGTGTAGCGCGAGAGGCACGCGAGCCCGGTGCCAGAGGCCACCACCCGTTTGATGGCCTCGGTGCTGCCCAGTTCGAAGCCCACGTGCACCTGCTCCAGGTTCTGGATCAACCACGCGTCCGTCACCTGCCGCGTGCCCGAGCCGTGCTCGCGCAGTACCCACGTCGCCTGCGACAGCTGCTTGTGCGTGGCGATGCGGCCCGCCAGTTCGTGGCCTGGCGCGGCGACGATCACGAGCTCGTCTTCGCGCCAAGCGCGTACCACGAGGTCGGGGTGCGTCTGCGGGCCTTCGATGAACCCAACGTCGACATCGAAACCCGCGACCGCCTCGATCACGTCGTGCGTGTTCGCGATGTGCAGGTGTACCTGGCTCTGCGGATGCTGCGCGGTCCAGGTCGACACCCGCTCGGGCAGCAGGTATTCGCCGATGGTGAAACTGGCCGCCACGCGCAACGGCGCCGCATGCTCGCCGCTGAAGAGCGCCTCGACCTCGGCAGCCTGGTCGAGCAGCGCCTGTGCCTTGGGCAGCAGCGCGCGGCCGTTCTCGTTGAGCACCAGCCGGCGGCCGAGCCGGTCGAAGAGCTGCACGCCTACGGAAGACTCCAGGTCGGCGAGAGCGCTGCTTGCGGCCGACTGCGAGCGCGCGATGCGGTCGGCCGCGGCGCGGGTGCTGCCTTCGCGGGCGGTGGCGACGAACACTTCGAGCTGGCGCAGGTTGAGGCGCAGGCGCTGGCTGGAAGATTGATCTGTTTTTCCGGTCATGGTGAGCGATATTCTCTGCTTTTTCGTTTGATCGAGGCTGCATACCATCGAGCGGACCCCGCCTGAAAACAAAGGACCGCCAAGTGTTCAGCTTCCTGTCTCGCGAGCCCGTGCACGACCCGCTGGTCGCGCCCACGCCCACGGCCGACACCACGGTCAAGACCACCACCTGCTACATGTGCGCCTGCCGCTGCGGCATCCGCGTGCACCTGCGCGAGGGCGAGAAGGGCCCCGAGGTCCGCTACATCGACGGCAACCCGAACCACCCGCTGAACCAGGGCGTGATCTGCGCCAAGGGCTCCTCAGGGATCATGAAGCAGGTGTCTCCCGCGCGCATCACGCAGCCGCTGCTGCGCAAGGCCGGCAGCGAACGCGGAGCGGGCGAGTTCGAGCCGATCAGCTGGGAGCGCGCCTACGGCATCCTGACGGAACGCCTCGCGAAGATCCGCGCCACCGATCCGAAGAAGTTCGCGCTCTTCACGGGGCGCGACCAGATGCAGGCGCTCACGGGCCTCTTCGCTCGGCAGTTCGGTACGCCCAACTACGCGGCGCACGGTGGCTTCTGCTCGGTCAACATGGCCGCGGGAATGATCTACACCATCGGCGGCAGCTTCTGGGAGTTCGGTGGCCCCGACCTCGAGCGCGCCAAGCTCTTCGTGATGATCGGCACGGCCGAGGACCATCACAGCAACCCGATGAAGATCGCCATCAGCAAGTTCAAGCGGGCTGGCGGGCGCTTCATCTCCATCAACCCGGTGCGCACCGGCTATTCGGCGATCGCCGACGAGTGGATTCCGATCAAGCCCGGCACCGATGGCGCGCTGTTCATGGCGCTGCTGCACGAGCTGATCGGCAACGAGCTGGTGGATCACGCATTCCTCAAGCGCTTCACCAACGCGCCACAGCTCGTGGTGCTCGACGACTGCGAGCGCGAGGGGCTGTTCGCCTTCGATCCCGAGCGCGGCCCGCCGGGCGACGGCCGCAATCCGCACAACAAGCTGGTGTGGGACAAGGCCAGCGGCAGCGTGAAGCCCGCGTATCCCGAAGGCATTGCCGACGGCTGCGATCCGGCGCTCGAAGGCCATTACACGCTGGCCGACGGGACGCGCGTCGCGCCTTCGTTCCAGCTGCTGCGCGAGCGCGTGGCGAGCTGTACGCCCGAGTGGGCGCAGGCCATCACCGGCATCGACGCGGCGCGCATCCGCAAGCTGGCGCGCGAGATGGGCGAGACGGCGCTGAAGCAGGCCTTCGAGCTGCCGATCCCATGGACCGACGCGTGGGGAAAGAAGCACGAGACCACGCAGGCGCGGCCCGTGGCCTTCCATGCGATGCGCGGGCTGGCGGCGCATTCCAACGGCTTCCAGACGGTGCGTGCGCTGGCCGTGCTGATGAGCGTGCTCGGCACCATCGACGCACCTGGCGGCTTCAGGCACAAGGCGCCGTATCCGCGCCACATCGTGCCGAACTACAGGGCCTTCAACGACCCCGGCATGATCCAGCCGAACACGCCGCTCAACGCCGCGCCGCTGGGCTTTCCGGCCAGCCCCGACGAGCTGGCGATCAACCCCGACGGCTCGCCGATCCGCATCGACCACGCGTTCTCCTGGGAGCACCCTCTGTCGGCGCACGGGCTGATGCACAACGTGATCACCAACGCGGTGAAGGGCGACCCGTACCGCATCGACACGCTGCTGATCTTCATGGCCAACATGGCCTGGAACTCCAGCATGAACACGATGGCGGTGCGCGAGATGCTCAACCGCAAGGACGAGAAGGGCGAGCACATGATCCCCTTCCTGGTGGTGTGCGACGCCTTCCAGAGCGAGACAGTGGCATTCGCCGACCTCGTGCTGCCCGACACCACCTACCTCGAGCGGCACGACGTGATGGGCATGCTCGACCGGCCCATTTCCGAATTCGACGGGCCGGTTGATTCGGTGCGCATTCCGGTGGTGCCGCCCACGGGGCAATGCAAGCCGTTTCAGGAGGTGCTGATCGAGCTGGCCTCGCGGCTGAAGTTTCCGGCCTTCACCACGCCCGAGGGCGGGCGCAAGTACAGCGGGTATCCCGACTTCATCGTCAACTTCGAGCCGCAGCCGGGCATCGGCTTTCTCATGGGCTGGCGCGGCAAGGATGGCACCGAGCACCTGCGCGGCGCGCCCAATCCGAAGCAGTGGGAGGCCTACGAGAAGAACAACTGCGTGTTCCAGTACCACATGCCCGAGACCATGCACTACATGCGCAACTGGAACCGGGAGTACCTCGACTTCGCGAAGGACAAGGGCTGGCGCCAGCGCAACGACCCGGTTCAGCTGGCGCTGTACTCCGACACGCTGCAGAGCTTCAGGCTCGCGGCGCAGGGCAAGAGCCCGGGGCGGCAGCCGCCCGATGCGCTGCGCGAGCGCATCGACACGTATTTCGATCCGCTGCCCTTCTGGTACCCGCCGCTCGAAGAGGCCGCGACCGACCTCGATGCGTTTCCGCTCAATGCGCTCACGCAGCGCCCGATGGCCATGTACCACTCGTGGGACTCGCAGAACGCGTGGCTGCGGCAGATCCACAGCCACAACTACCTGCACGTGAACCCGGTGACGGCGCAGGCCGCGGGCATTGCCGACGGTGGCTGGTGCTGGGTAGAGAGCCGCTGGGGCAAGGTGCGCTGCATGCTGCGCCACAGCGAGGCAGTGGAGCCCGGCACGGTGTGGACCTGGAACGCCATCGGCAAGGCCGACGGCGCGTGGCAGCTCGCGCCGGGTGCGGACGAGGCGCGCAAGGGCTTCCTGCTGAACCACCTGATCAGTGAGGAGCTGCCCTGTGCAGGCACCGCGAGCGGGACCATCAGCAACTCCGATCCCGTGACCGGACAGGCCGGCTGGTACGACGTGCGCGTGCGCATACGGCCGGCCGAACCGGGCGAGCCTGAAGAGAGCTATCCGCAGATGGCGAGCATGCCGGCGGTGCCCGGCGTGCTGGGCAAGGCGGCGAGCGTGTTGACCTATTTCGCGGGGAGGGCGCGGAAATGATGCAGTGGTTGAAGGACCTGATGTCGTCGGCTCCGGTCTTGCCCCCTCTCCCGCTTGCGGGAGAGGGCTGGGGTGAGGGCGGCGGCGCTGGAGTTGGCAGCCTTGGGGTGATGAAGGCTGTTGCACCCTCACCCCGACCCTCTCCCCCAAGCGGGAGAGGGAGCAATACAGCTACCCAGCGGGCCGAGCAGGGCGAGACGCTCGCCAAGCAGCTCGCGCTGGTCATCGACCTCAACGTCTGCGTCGGCTGCCATGCCTGCGTGACCTCGTGCAAGCAATGGAACACTTCCGGCAGCGCGGGCCCGCTGGCCGACGAGCGGCCCTACGCCGCCAACCCCACCGGCACCTTCTTCAACCGCGTGCAGACCTACGAGGCCGGCGAGTTCCCGGTCACCGAGACCATCCACTTCCCCAAGAGCTGCCTGCATTGCGAAGACCCGCCTTGCGTGCCCGTATGCCCCACGGGCGCGAGCTACAAGCGCAAGGAAGACGGCATCGTGCTGGTCGACTACGACAAGTGCATCGGCTGCAAGTACTGCGCATGGGCCTGCCCCTACGGCGCGCGCGAGCTCGACGAGGAACGCCAGGTCATGACCAAGTGCACGCTTTGCGTGGACCGCATCCACGACGAGCAGTTGCCGAAGGAAGACCGTAAGCCCGCCTGCGTGAAGGCCTGCCCGACCGGCGCGCGGCTCTTCGGCGACGTGAAGGACCCGGACTCGGAAGTGTCGAAGGCGATCCGCGAGCGTGGCGGCTACCAGCTCATGCCCGAGTGGGAGACCAGCCCGGCCAACCGCTACCTGCCGCGACGGATCACGTCGTCGACCCAGGCGCAGTCCCAGGAGTAGCCGCCGCATGCATCCCGCGTTCTCGATCCTTTTCTTCACCACGCTGGCCGGCGCCGCGCAGGGGCTGGTGTTCGCGCTTGCGCTGGCGGTGTTCTTCGGGCTCGAACTCGCGCCGGGCTTCCTGGGCGTGGCGCTGGGCGTGGCCGAGGTGCTGCTCGTCGCGGGCCTCGCTGCGTCGTTCATGCACCTGGGCCGCAAGACGCGCGCATGGCGCGCGGTGCTGATGTGGCGCACTTCGTGGATGTCGCGTGAGGTGATCGTGCTGCCGGCCTTCATCGCGCTGGTGGCGGTGTGGTGGCTGTCGCTGCGCTTCGGCGCCGGCACGCCGTGGTCATGGCTGCTGCCTTTGCTTGCGCTGTGCGGTGCCGTCGCGCTCTGGTACTGCACCGCGATGATCTATGCCTGCCTGCGCTTCATCGAGGAATGGGCGCACCCGTTGACCGTCGTCAACTTCACGCTGATCGGGCTGTCGTCGGGGCTGGTGCTGGCCTGCGCGATGGCGGCGCTGGCCGGCGAGGCGCGCTTCGTGCAGGTCTTCGGGCCCTGCTCGCTGATCGCCACGCTGGCTGCGTGGGCCGCGCGCGGCACTGCGCTTCGGCGCAACGCAGGCATTCGCCACAAGTCGACGCTGCAGTCGGCCACGGGCATCCGCACGCAGAAGCTGGTGCAGAAGTCGATGGGCATGTCTGCCGGCTCGTTCAACACGCGCGAGTTCTTCCATGGCGCGTCGCTGGCGGCGCTGAAGAACATGAAGCTGGGTTTCCAGCTGCTGGCCTTCGTGCTGCCCATGCTGCTGCTGGCCTGGGGCATTGTCGGGGCGGGCGTGCTTCCATGGCTGCTCGCGGCGCTGGTGCAGGCGCCGGGGCTGCTGGCCGAGCGCTGGTTCTTCTTCGCGCAGGCCCGGCATCCGCAGAACCTGTACTACCAGGTCGTTTCCTAGGCTTCGAAGTTCAGCGCGAGGCCGGGCGTCGGCCAGTCGTCGATGGCAATGAGCCGCCCGCTGCCAGAGAGCGTCACGTAGGCCGTGCGCCGCTCGCGCCCGCCGAAGCAGATGTTGGTGGTGTAGCGGTCGGGCAGCGGTACATGCTCGACCGTGCTTCCGTCGGGCGCCACGATGCTGATGCCGCCGTGCAGCAGCGTCGCCACGCAGATGTTGCCCAGCGCGTCGACCGCCATCGAGTCGAAGCGCTGGTAGTGCCCGCCCGGCGAGGCGCAGAGCATGCGGCCACCGTGCGGCGAGGGCCAGCCGTCCTTGCGCACGCGGCCCGGGGCGACGATGTCGAAGGCCCAGACCCGGGCGCCCTCTGTTTCAGCGTAGTAGAGCGTGCCGCCGTCGGGCGAGAGGGCGATGCCGTTGGGCGTCATCACCGGCCGCGCGATCACGCTGGCGGCGCTGCCATCGGCGTGGCCGTAGAACAGGCCGCCGCGGTCCATGTCGCGCTCGCGCACCTTGCCCAGGTCGGTGAAGTAGAAGCCACCCTGCGCGTCGAACACGATGTCGTTGGGGCCGCACAGCGCGCCGCCGTCGATCGTGTCGTACAGGCGCTCGGCGCGGCCGGTGGCGAGGTTCACGCGCTCGATGCGGCCGCCCGAATAGTCCTCGGCCTGCCCTACGGGCCGCAGGCAGCCGTCGGCCTCGGTGTGCCACCTGAAGCCGCCGTTGTTGCAGACGTAGACGGCGCCATCGGGGCCGATGGCCGCGCCGTTCGGGCCGCCGCCCAGGTCGGCCACCACCTGCACGAGCCCATCGGCGCGCACGCGGGTGAGCGTGCCGCGCGCTATCTCGACCAGCAGCACGGAGCCGTCGTCCATGGCGATCGGGCCTTCTGGAAACTGCAGGCCGGTGGCGAGTTCGCGGATGCGCATCGGGAGCTCCTCGGTGATCGGACGGGCCTCCAGTTTGCGCCAGATCGCTGCATCGCGTGGCGGCTTGCCCGAGTCAGCGCAGCAGCGCCTGAAGCCACTCGCTGCGCCGCAGCCGCATCACGAAGCTGCAGCGACTGAGCCTGCAGCGCAGCTGTGCGAAGAGCGGCTTTGCGGTGGGCGTGTCGCTGCCCAGGCCGGCCATGAGCCGGTCCAGCACGGCGGAGGCGCGCGTGCCGTCGCCGCCCTGGCTTGCAAGCGACAGCGCGAAGCTCGCGTTGCGGCCGTCGGTGTCGATGATGGCGTCGGACTGCGCCTCGGCCAGCGAGGCCTCGGCGTTGGCGTTGGCGTTGCCGCGTGCATGACGCAGCACCGGGCGCCCCTGGACGAGCGCGCCCGTCCATCCGAGCGCGTAGCTGCCGGGCGAGAGGCCGCGCAGGCGCTCCACGTAGCCGAAGGGCAGGGGCGTCTCGTCGCCCTGCAACGCGTGCAGGTGCCAGCGCAGCCAGCCCGCGTAGTTCGACGCCGTGGTGGTGAAGCGGCCGGCCGGCATGATCGCGTCGAGCCAGGCCTGCGGGCTGGCCGGGCCGCGTGCGTCGGCTTCGCGCCATGCGCCGGCGATGCCGAGCGGACGGGCCAGTTCCTGCTCGAACATCGCGCGGTAGCTCAGGCCGGTCGCGCGCTCCATCATCGTGGTCGCGAGCGCGTAGCCCGCGTTCGAATACAGGAAGCCGGTGTTGCCCGCCGCGGGCGGCTGCCGCACCAGCCAGCGCGCGAAGAAGAGACGGCGCCCGGCGTCGGTCGTGGGCAGCGCGCCGGCCGGAACGGCCTCGGGAAGAACGGCCAGGAAGCGGCGGAATTCGTCTTCGGTGGTGAAGGCCGGCAGTCCGGCGCGGTGCGCGAGCAGGTCTTCGAGCGTCACGTTGCGGTAGGCCGGAAGCATCATGCGCCGCAGCTCGGGCAGGGCCTCGGCGATGCGCGTGTTCCAGCGCAGCGCGCCGCGCTCGACCAGGCGCGCGGCGATCACGGCCGTCATCGCCTTCGCGTCGGCCCCGATGGGAAACAGCGCCCTGGCTCCGGCCCCGCCGAATTCGCCGTCCGCCAGCGTGACGCGGCCCGTCACCGCGTCGGCACGCTGTTGCGGGCCGGGGCCTGCCGGCTGCGAGCCGGCATCGTGGTTGCCGCATCCCGACAGGAATGCGGCGGCGAGGAGCATGGTTGCGAGGGTGATGTTCACTCTGTGCGACTCCGGAATGCTCGGGGGCTCGGGAAAATCGTGGGGCTCGGAACGAAGAGCGAAGCATTGTTCTTCGCCGAACCTTTGGCAATGCTTAAGGTTCCCGCCGGAAAATCCGGGCAATGCACCTCCTGCTCATCGAAGACGACCTGGACCTGGGCCGCGCCCTCTCGCAGGCCCTGAAGGCTGAGGGCTTCAGCATCGAGTGGCTGCGCCGCATCGCCGACGCCCCGCGCTCCTTCGAGGGGGACGCCTGCGGCTGCGTTCTGCTCGACGTGAGCCTGCCCGACGGCTCGGGCCTGCAACTGCTCTCGCGCTGGCGCCGTTCGGGCGTGACGGTGCCCATCGTGGTCATCACCGCGCGTTCCGCGCTGGAAGACCGGCTGGCCGGCCTCGACGGCGGCGCCGACGACTACGTGGTGAAGCCCTTCGCCACGCCCGAGCTGGTGGCGCGCATCCACGCGGTGCGCCGGCGCTATGCGCACCAGGCGAGCGACGTTTGGTCCTTCGGCGAGCTCGAGATCGAGCCGCGCAGCCACGTGGCGCGGCTCGGCGGCGCCACGCTCGACCTGTCTCCGCGCGAGTTCCAGCTGGTGCTGGAGCTCGCCCGCGAGCCCGGCGCAGTGATCCCCAAGGGCACGCTCTCGCAGCGGCTCGATCCGCTGGGCGAGCCGGTGGACTTCGGCGCGATCGAGGTGCACGTGTCGAACCTGCGCCGCAAGATCGGCGCGGAGCGGATCAAGACCGTGCGCGGCGTCGGCTACATGCTCGCGCCATGATGTGGCTGTTTCGTCGCAGCCTGGTGCGGCGCGTGGCGCTGTCGCTGCTGCTCGCATTCACGCTGGCCTGGGTCGCGCTGGTCGTCTACATGTACCTGAGCTTCAGCTGGACCATGAACACCGACTCCAGCGTGGTTCGCGCCGGCAGGGAGATCAACGCCGGGCTGGCCGACATCGAGAACGAGGAGGTCGCCGCCGGCGTGATGGACACGATGGGGCGGATCATCAACGAGCTGCGTCGCAGCGAAGGCGGTCTTCCGGGCAACGTGGTTTTCCAGCTGAAGAATCGCGAAGGTCGGCTGCTGTACGTTTCCCCCGAGATCAAGGGCTTCGCGCTGCGCGGCGAACCCGACAAGATGGTGGACGTGACGCTGGGCGGCCAGCGCTACTGGCTGTACGAAGGCAGCAGCCCTCGCTGGCAGGTGTGGCTGGGCGAGCCGCACTCGGGCATTCCGTGGCTGATCGGCCTGTTCGGCAGCTCGCTCTTCATGCCCTTCCTGATCGCCTTTCCTTTCGTGCTCGCGCCGGTGTGGATCGCCGCGGCGCAGGGCATCAAGCCGCTGCGCCTGCTCGGCGAGCGCATCCAGATGCGCGGCGCGGAAGACCTGTCGCCGCTGGGCGTCGACCCGAAGTACGCCGAGCTCAAGCCGCTGGTGAAGGCACTGGAAGACCTGCTCGCGCAGCTGCGGGGCAAGGTCGAACGCGAGCGCTCGTTCGTGAACGATGCGGCACACGAGCTGCGCACGCCGCTCGCGGTGATCGGCGCGCAGGCCCACGTGCTCTCGCGCTCCACCGATCCGCAGGAGCGGCAGGAGGCGGCGCAGCACCTGGCGCATGCCATAGCGCGCGGATCGCACCTGATCCAGCAGCTGCTCGAACTGGCCACCATGGACGGCGCGGAGCGCCCCGCGACGCAGTACATCGACGTCGCCGAACTGACGCGACGGCACCTCGCGCAGGCGTCGAAAGACGCAGACCACCGGCGGCTGGAGCTGATCCTCGAAGCCCCGGACAGCCTCGTCTTCGAACTGGCGGTGCCGCTTTTCGAATCGGTGCTGCGCAACCTGCTGGACAACGCGGTGAAGTACGTCGAGGCCGGCGGCCAGGTCGTGGTGACGCTGCGGCGCGAGGCGCGGGAGCTGGTGCTCTCGGTGGTCGACAGCGGACCGGGCATTCCGCCCGAGGAGCATGAGCTGGTGTTCGAGCGCTTCCATCGCGGCTCGGGCACCCTGGCGCAGGGCACGGGGCTGGGCCTCTCGATCGCGCGCCAGGCCTGCCAGCGCATGGGCGGGACCATCGGGCTCGCGCAGGCGCCGGGCGGGAGCGGGTGCGCCTTCACGGTCGTCATTCCGACCGGGCCCGTTTCCATGGCGGCGTCCGCGACAGCGCGTCCGTCGCGCTGCGGATGAAGCGACGAGGAAGAAGCTTGTTGGCTAGCCGGCGGCGGGCTCGCGTATCGCCGCCCGCGCCAGCCGCCATGCGATGAACAGGAAGGCCAGCGGCAGCACCACCGTCTGCAGCACGAACAGGGCGATCAACTTCACGATGCGCTCGGCCCAGTCGGAGGCCGACTTCAGGATATGGTCGTAGGTGGCCTTCAGGTCCGGCAGCTTCGGCAGCCAGCGCTCGATGCGCTCGCGCCAGCCTTCTCCCTGCGCGGCGGGAGGCTCGCGCGTGGCGTCGGTCACGGCGCCGGGCGACTTCTCGATGCCCGAGAGCGCGGCCTGGTACTCGTTCGCCATGAACACGCGGTAGATGCCCTCGTTGGCCACCGCGCTCAGCGGTACCGCGAAGCGCACGAGCAGCAGCCCGATCAGCGCCGACTGCAGCCAGCGCGGCGAGCCGCCGCGCCGCCAGCGCACGGCGATCCAGACCAGCGCCACGATGCTGACCAGCCACGACATCAGCTGATGCGCGCCGATGTTCAGCAGCACCAGCTGGATGCCGAAGGACACGCTGGCCGCCAGCATGACGGCCGCGAACTGTTCGATGAGCTCGTTGAGCGGCTTCAGCGCCTGCCCCGGCGCGAAGCTCACGCCGACCCCGCCCGGGGTGGCGTCGACCTGCGTGCCCTGCGCCACCGACACCACCGCGCCCAATGCGCGCGCCGCGGCGAAGGTGGTCAGCGCGCGCTTCAGGCCGTCGTTGACCTGCTCGCGCGCCGGCGCGTCGATGGGCGCGACCCAGCAGCCGACCAGCACGAGGATGGCGACTAGCAGGAGGTAGGCGCGCCGCAGGCCGAGGCTCTTCGCCACGTCGCTCATTTCTTCGCGCCCTGCATGCGCTCGATGATCCGGGAGGTCTCGTTGCCTTCTTCACGGCCATCGGCGTGGCGGCGCATGTAGTCGAACACCTTGGCCTGCGAGACCTTCACCATCTGGCCGGCGTGAAGGCCCGGAACGTCGACGGGCTCGTTCTTCAGCAGGCCCTCGATGGCATCGCCGTTCCAGCGCGCAACCTCGACCCACATCCATTCGTTGCCGCCCTCGCGCGTGATGAACGGTGCCTTCACGAGGATGTATTCGCCCGGCTGCAGGCCCTTGGTGAAGGCGTCGCGCAGCCTGGGCAGTTGCGCGACAGCCTTCTTGCTGGCGTCGAGCAGTTCGTCGTTGTGCCTGAGCCGGGTGACGCCGTCTTCGTCGGCGCCGAAGGCGGCGGTGAGCAGGGCGGTCTGCTGAGCATAGCGGTCGGGCCCCTTGTAGCGATCGAAGCGGATCTCGTACAGCCGGTTCTGCGGATCGCCGTTTTCCCAGGTGCCGTTGACCAGCGAGAGCCGGGCCACCGCGGCGGCGTTGGGCTTCAGGTTCGCGAGCATGGGGTCGCGCGCCGCCGCGTGCTTCAGCGCGCGCAGGTCCAGGTCGTACTGGCCGGGCCGCGCCAGCGTGGCGCCCTCGACCATCGCCTGCGAGAAGCCGTTGACGAGGTTGCCCATCGGCCGGTTGCTCGACCACGAGAAATCGCTCACCACCACGTCGGGCAGGCCGAATTTCGCCATGCCGAGCGTGATGGCCCGCACGAGGTCGCCGCTGCGGTAGGCGTGGATGGTCGTGTGCCGCGCCACATCGGGCACGCCGCCGGCCCAGGTGTCGATGCGGCGCTTCTGCCATTCGTCGGGCGTGAAGACCTCGCGCGTCTCCTCGTCCCACAGCAGGCCGTTGGTGTCGCGCGCGACCTGCAGGGTGATCTGCAGCGCCTTCTGCATGGCTGGCGAAAACTGCTGCGCCGGATGCGCGAAGTCGAGGATCAGCGCCTTGTCGGCCTTCTGAAGCGCTTCCGCCTGTTCGCGCGAGATGCCCCGGCCGAAGCGCTGCAGCATCTCCATGCTTGGCGCGCGGTACTCCTTCAACACCGTGGTGGTGTTCCAGTTCGCGAAGACCACCGGGGCGGTGACGGAGGCGGGGGCCGGCATGGCCGCAAGGAGCTTCGGCCCGCCGCTCGTCTTGCCGAGCGCGCCGCGCAGCGCGCCCATCGGATCGGTTGCCGGGTTGCCGGCGTAGTAGATGGCGAACTGGAAGTGGATGGGGCTGGCCTGTTGCGGCGAGCCCGCGGGTACCGGGGCGCCGGGCACGGCCTTGGCGGTGCTCTGCGCCGCTGCGGGCGGCGTGGCTGGCGTCGCCGCGAGGGACGCGGTGCCCATCGGGACGACGAACGCGGCGAAGAGTGCGAGTCGATGCGGGAAAGTCTTCGGCAAGGTCATGGGCGTGGAGTCGTCATGGCTGCGGAGCGGCCATTCTCCATGCAGTCCATGCAGTCCATGCAGACCCTAGCCGCGCCGCGAACCCGAGGCGCGCGGCGTGCCGGGCAGAAGGTGGTCGAGCGGCAAGGCTGCTTCCGACTTGATCTCGCGCAGCACGATGCTCGAGCGCACGTGCGTCACGCCGGGCAGGCTGAACAGCACCTCGTGCAGGAAGCGCTCGTAGTGCTTCATGTCGGGCACGGTCACGTTGAGGATGTAGTCGGCGGGGCCTGTGGCTGACACGCAGCGGATGATCTGCGGGCTGGCGGCCACGGCCTCCTCGAAGCGCTGCACCATCGCCTCGCTGTGGCGGTCGAGGTTCACCTCGGCCACGGCCGAGACGTGCAGGCCGACCAGTTCGGGGTCGACCAGCGTGGTGTAGCCGCGGATGACGCCGGCGGCTTCCATGTCCTTGATGCGCTTCCAGCAGGGCGTGGGCGACAGGCCGACGGCCTCGGAGATCTGCTGCACGGTCTGGCGTCCGTCGTGCTGCAGCGCGGAGAGGATCTTGAGGCAGTGCTCGTCGAGGGAAACGGTGCCGGCATTCATCGCGGGTAGTGGGGTTCGGGGGATCGGGTGCCGATCCCGGCCGTCGTCGCGATTCTCCTTGATCGAGGCGGCGGGGCAATGTCGTGCCCCGCCGCCGCCGGGTGTTCCTTCTACGCGTCGGAGGCGCGCGCGAATTCCAGCGGCAGGTCCTTGAACTGCTTCTTCAGCGAGGCCTCGGGCGAACCGCCGACCACGATGCGCGCGAAGGCGTCGAGCGGGCTGAAGAACGCGGGCCGCAGCGTGCCCAGCTTGCTCTCGTCGATCACCAGGAAGCTCTGCGACGCGCTGCGGATGGCCGCCTGCTTCACCGGCACCTCATGGAAGTTGGAGCAGCTCGCACCGCGCTCCAGGTCGACACCGCCCGCCGAGATGAAGGCCTTGTTGACGCCCAGCCTGCTGAGGTACTGCAGGCCCTCGTCCGAGAAGAAGGTGGCCGAGGAGGGGTGGTACAGCCCGCCCAGCAGCATCAGCTGCGTGTTCGGGCGGCGGCTGAGCACCGAGGCAATGTTCGTGGAATAACACACCACGCTCAGCGGCATCTCGGGAGGCAATGCCTCGGCGAAATGGACCATGGTGGTGCCGCAGTCGATGAACAGGCTGTCGTGCGGCTGCACCAGCCCGGCGGCGCGCTCGCAGGCCAGGCGCTTGTTGGCCGCGTGCTGGTCGCTGGCCTCGTCGAGCGAGTAGCGCTCGGCGCCCGGCAGCGTGGTCGCGAGCACGTAGCCCCCGAGGGCGGAGAGGGGCGATTCGGCCGACGACAGGTCGCGGCGGATGGTCATCTCCGTCACGTCGAGCTGCTGCGCTGCCTGCTTGATCGGCAGGGGGCCGCCGGCCTCGACGAGTTCCTGCATCCTGGCCAGGCGCACGGCCCGGGCCTCGGCTCCGGCGGTTCTTCGCATGTTCGGTCTCCTCAGGTCCACGTGCCGGAGTATCGGGCATCGCACGCTGTTTCAATGTTGTTTGAAAAACATATTGCACAGATAAATGTTGTTGTAATAACATTTGCACCAACACGAACGACATACGGCTGCGTCGCCAGACGACACAGCCCGGAGACAAAAGACATGCCCCTTGCCTGCCCGCCGCAGTCGCGGCCCTCGCGCGCCACGGCGCCCGCCCATCCATGACTTCCACTTCCCTCGTTCGCCCCAGCGGCGCGGTGCGCTCGCGCCCGGCTGCGCCGGCCTCGGCCGCAGCAGCAGCAACAGCACCGATGACGTCGACGCCCGCGCAGACGCACATCGCCGCTTCTCGCAACACCGCCCAGCCCTTCGACACCGGCTGGATCGACGGCATCCGCTTCAACCTCTCCGCCGCCGAGCGCCGCGTGGCCACGCTGCCCGGGCGCCGCTCGGTCAAGAAGGACGCCCAGGCCGGCTGGCTGCTCAAGGCCATCACCTGCATCGACCTCACCACGCTCAGCGGCGACGACACCGCCGAGCGCGTGAAGCGGCTCTGCGCCAAGGCCGTGATGCCGGTTCGCCCCGACCTGCTGGCCGCGCTGGGCTTCGCCGACCGCAAGCTGCACACCGGCGCGGTGTGCGTGTATCACCGCTTCGTCTCGACGGCCGTCGAGGCGCTGGCCGGCACCGGCATTCCGGTGGCCGCGGTGTCCACGGGCTTTCCGGCGGGGCTGATTCCGCACGAGCTGAAGCTGAAGGAAATCGAAGCCTCGGTGCGCGACGGCGCCGCGGAGATCGACATCGTCATCACCCGCGAGCACGTGCTCTCGGGCCAGTGGAAGAAGCTCTACGACGAGATGCTCGACTTCCGCCGCGCGGCAGGCGATGCGCACGTGAAGGCGATCCTTGCGACGGGCGAACTCAAGACGCTGCGCAACGTCGCGAAGGCCTCGATGGTCTGCATGATGGCCGGCGCCGACTTCATCAAGACCTCCACCGGCAAGGAGGGCGTTAACGCCACGCCGCTGGTCACGCTCGCGATGCTGCGGATGATCCGGCAGTACGAGGCCCGCACCGGTTTCCGTGTGGGCTACAAGCCCGCGGGCGGCGTCTCCACCGCGAAGACGGCGCTCGACTACCAGGTGCTCATGAAGGAAGAGCTGGGCCGCGACTGGCTCGAGCCCGACCTGTTCCGCATCGGCGCTTCCACGCTGCTGGCCGACATCGAGCGCCAGCTGGAGCACCACGTCACCGGCCGCTACTCGGCCTACAACCGCCACCCGATCGGATGAGCAGCCCGATGAGCAACAACAACAGCAGCAACAGCAACGTCGCACGCTACTTCGACACCATGGACTACGGCCCCGCGCCCGAGAGCGACACCGATGCGCGCGAATGGCTCGCGCGCCATGCCGAAGGCTTCGGCCATTTCATCGACGGGCGCTTCACGCCAGCATCGGAGGGCGCGCATTTCGACACGGCCGAGCCGGCCACCGGCCAGCGCCTGGCCCGCATCGCGCAAGGCTCAGCGAAAGATGTGGATGCAGCGGTGGCTGCGGCGCGCGCCGCACAGCCCGGCTGGTTCGCGCTGGGCGGCCACGGCCGCGCGCGGCATCTGTATGCGTTGGCACGAATGGTCCAGCGCCATGCGCGCCTGCTCGCGGTGGTCGAGGCGCTGGACAACGGCAAGCCGATCCGCGAGACGCGCGACCTCGACGTGCCGCTGGCCGCGCGCCACTTCTATCACCACGCCGGCTGGGCGCAACTGCAGGAGCGCGAGTTCGCCGACCAGGTGCCGCTGGGCGTGGTCGGCCAGATCATTCCGTGGAATTTCCCGCTGCTGATGCTCGCGTGGAAGATCGCGCCCGCGCTCGCGCTGGGCAACACCGTGGTGCTCAAGCCCGCAGAGTTCACGCCGCTGAGCGCCTTGCTCTTCGCCGAGCTCGCGGCGCAGGCCGGCCTGCCGCGCGGCGTGCTCAACGTAGTGACGGGCGACGGCGCCACGGGCGCGGCGCTGGTCGCGCATGAGGGCGTGGACAAGATCGCCTTCACCGGCTCGACCGAAGTGGGGCGGCTCATCCGCACCGCCACGGCGGGCACGGGCAAGTCGCTCACGCTCGAGCTGGGTGGCAAGTCGCCCTTCATCGTGTTCGACGACGCGGACATCGACGCTGCCGTGGAAGGCGTGGTCGACGCCATCTGGTTCAACCAGGGCCAGGTGTGCTGCGCCGGCTCGCGGCTGCTGCTGCAGGAAGGCATTGCCGACGACTTCATCGCGCGGCTCAAGCGCCGCATGCAGACCCTGCGCGTGGGCGCGCCGTTGGACAAGGCGATCGACATGGGCAGCCTCATCGACGCCACGCAGCTGGAGCGCGTGCGCTCGCTGGTGGCCACCGGCGTGCGCGAGGGCGCGACCTGCTACCAGGCGCCAGGCGCGCTGCCGCCGGGCGGCAGCTTCTTTCCGCCGACGCTGCTGACGGGCGTGCAGCCGGCATCCACCGTGGCTACAGAGGAAATCTTCGGCCCCGTGCTGGTGACGATGACCTTCCGCACGCCCGACGAAGCCGTCGCGCTGGCCAACAACACGCGCTACGGACTCGCCGCCAGCGTGTGGAGCGAGACCATCGGCCTCGCGCTGGGCATCGCGCCGCAACTGCAGGCGGGCGTGGTGTGGGTCAACGCGACCAACTTGTTCGACGCCGGCGTGGGCTTCGGCGGCTATCGCGAATCGGGCTATGGCCGAGAGGGCGGGAGAGAGGGCTGCTACGAGTACCTGAAGCCGAGTGCCTGGGCGCAGCGCAAGCCGCGCTCGGCTGACGTGGCTGTCGCGGCGAACGAAGCTGCGGACACGAGGAACGAGTCTCCGCTCGCGCTGCCCTCCATCGACCGCACCGCCAAGCTCTTCATCGGCGGCAAGCAGGCGCGTCCGGATGGAGAACTCTCTCGCTCCGTCTTCGCCGCCAACGGGCAGCCTGCCGGCGAAGTGGGCGTGGGCAACCGCAAGGACATCCGCAACGCCGTCGCCGCCGCGCGCTCGGCCGCGGGCTGGTCGAGCGCGACGCCGCACCGCCGCGCGCAGGCGCTGTACTACCTCGCGGAAAACCTCTCGGCGCGTGCCGGGGAGTTCGCCGCGCGCATCGCGAGCCTGACCGGCGTTGCCGCGAAAACCGCGCAGGCCGAGGTCGATGCATCGGTGAGCCGCCTGTTCGCCTATGGCGCCTGGGCCGACAAGTACGAGGGCACGGTGCATGTGCCGCCGCTGCGCGGCGTGGCGCTGGCCACGGTCGAGGCGATCGGCGTGGTGGGCGTGGTGTGCCCCGACGAGGCGCCGCTGCTGTCCTTCGTGAGCCTGCTGGCGCCGCTGCTCGCCATGGGCAACCGCACGGTGATCGTGCCGGGCGAGAAGCATGCATTGGTTGCCACCGATTTCTACCAGGTGCTCGAAACCTCCGACCTGCCGGCTGGCGTCGTCAACCTCGTGACAGGTCCGGCCGCGAGCCTCGCGCGCACGCTGGCGGAGCACGACGACGTCGATGCGCTCTGGGTCTTCGGCGCGAAGGAACTCTCGCGCGAAGCCGAGCGGCTGTCGGTCGGCAACCTCAAGCGCACGCTGGTCGACCACGGCCTTGCCACCGACTGGCACGACGCGGCTTCGGCCGAGGGCGCCGCATTCCTGCGCCATGCCACGCAGGTCAAGAACATCTGGATTCCCTATGGCGAATGAACGCGTAGCCGTTGTTCGCAACATCGCAAACAAGGGAAATCCCCAAATAGAAAACGTTTGCGCAAACGTTTTCTTTACATAGGATCGCAACCGCGACGCCGTTCATTTCGAGGAGACAGACCGCATGCTGAAGTCCATCCACCCGCTGCTCAACGCAGACGTGCTCTACGCCCTGCGTGCCATGGGCCATGGCGACGAGCTGGTGCTGTGCGACGCCAATTTCCCGGCCGACTCGGTCGCTCGCCAGACTTCGCTGGGCCGGCTGCTGCGCATCGACGGCGTCGGCACCACCGAGGCGGCGCGCGCCATTCTTTCGGTGCTGCCGCTGGACAACGCGGTGGACGATCCGGCGCGGCGCATGGAGATCATGGGCGCGCCCACCGAGATTCCGCCCGTGCAGCAGGAGATGCAGCGCGAAATCGACGCGGCGGAAGGACGCGCACGGCCGATGGGCTCCATCGAGCGCTTCGCCTTCTACGAGGCCGCGCGCCGTGCCTACTGCGTGATCGCCACCGGCGAGCGCCGCTTCTACGGCTGCTTCGTGTTCAAGAAGGGCGTGCTCGCCCCCGAGGCCTGATCGCGATGGCCGCCGTTTCCTCGCATCAGCAGCAACAACAGCACGGCGTGGCCGTGCTCGGCATCTTCGTGGCGGACCTCGCCTTCCGCGCGGCCGACCTCCCGGGCGTGGGCCAGACCATCGCCGGCTCCGGCTTCGCGATGGGGCCCGGCGGCAAGGGCTCGAACCAGTCGGTGGCGGCAGCGCGCGCCGGCGCCCGGGTGACCTTCATCTCCAAGCTCGGGCAGGACTCCTTCGGCGCCAATGCGCTGGCACTGTGGGCGCAGGAAGGCATCACGCCGCGCGTGCCGCAGGTGGCGACGCAGCCGACCGGCGCAGCCTTCATCTACGTGCACGAGGTCACGGGCGACAACGCGATCATCGTGGTGCCCGGTGCGGCGGCGCTCATCGACTCGGCTGACGTCGATGCAGCCGCCGACGCCATCCGCGGCGCGCGCGTGTTCGTCACGCAGCTGGAACAGCCGGCCGGCGCCGCGCAGCGCGGCCTGGAGCTTGCTCGCGCTGCCGGCACGGTGACGGTGTTCAACCCCGCGCCCGCGCTGCCCTTCGACGACGCGGTGTATGCGCTGTGCGACTACATCACGCCCAACGAGCATGAGGCGGCGGCGCTGAGCGGCATCGCCGTCGAGACCATCGATGACGCGCGCCGCGCGGGCGACTTCTTCCTTTCCAAGGGCGTGGGCTGTGCGCTCATCACGCTCGGGGATAAGGGCGCGCTGCTGCACAGCGCGAAGGAATCGGTGCACCTGCCCGTGTTCCATGCCGGCGCGGTGAAGGAAACGGCCGGCGCGGGCGATGCCTTCAACGGCGGCTTCGCGGCCGCGCTGGCCGAGGGCGCGTCGCCGCTGGAGGCCGCGCGCTTCGGATCGGCCGTGGCGGCCATCTCGGTCACGCGCGCGGGCACCGCGCCGTCGATGCCCACGCGCGCCGAAGTCGATGCGCTGCTGGGCCGGGTGGCGGCCTGAATCGCGAGCCGCAAAGGAGCCTTCCGTGAAATTCAGGTTTTCAGACCGCGAGCTCAACTTCCTGGTCGGCATCAATGTCGCGATCCTCGTGGTCGCCACGGTGCTCTCGAAGGGTGATTTCCTCGACGTCTACAACTTCCAGTCGATGGGCGGCCAGCTGCCCGAGCTCGGCCTGCTGGCCATGGGCGTGGCGCTGTCGATGATCTCCGGCAACGGCGGCATCGACCTCTCGGGGGTGGCGCTGGCCAATCTCTCGGGCGTGGTCGCGGCCACGCTGGCGCCGATGCTGGTGGATGCCGATGCCTCGCCGTGGCTCTACACCGGGTCTTTCGCCGCCATCGCGCTGGCGACGGGGCTGGCGGGCGGGCTGCTCAACGGCGTGCTGATCGCGCGCGCCGGGCTCACGCCCATTCTCTGCACGCTGGGCACGCAGTTGCTCTACACCGGCCTGGCGGTGGTGCTCACCGGCGGCTCCAGCTTGCGCGTGGGCAATGCGGAGCCGCTGTCGGCCATCGGCAACGAGAACGTGCTGGGCGTGCCCATTCCGTTCGCGATCTTCGTGGCGATGCTGCTGGCCGTGGGCTGGCTGCTCAAGCAGAGCCCGTTCGGCATCCGGCTCTTCCTGCTCGGCACCAACGCCAAGGCGGCGCGCTACGCGGGCATTCCGCAGGGCCGCATGCTGATCGCCACCTATGCGCTGTGCGGCGTGCTGGCGGCGGTGGCGGGCGTGATCATCGCGGGCCGCACGGCCAGCGTGAAGTCGGACTACGGCAACTCCTACCTGCTCATCGCCATCCTCATCACCGTGATGGCGGGCGTGCGGCCGCAGGGCGGCTACGGGCGCATGGTGTGCCTGTTCTTCTCGGCCGTGGCGCTGCAGCTGCTGTCGAGCACCTTCAACCTGCTGGGCATTTCCAACTTCTTCCGCGACTGCGCCTGGGGCCTGCTGCTGCTGTTCTTCCTGGCATCGGCGCGCTTCAGCCTGGCCGACCTGCGCAGCTTCATCCCCGTTTCGCGCACCAGCGCACCGCCGCATCAGCCCCCTCCTGGCGCGACGCAGAGAACCACCGAGGGCTAGGAGACAAACGAACATGCTGAAGAAAACCAAGATCGCCTGCACCGTGCTGGCACTCGGCACCGTGGCCTTCGCCTCGGCGCTGCATGCGCAGGGCAAGCCGCAGGACATCGTCACCGTGGTGAAGATCACCGGCATCAGCTGGTTCAACCGCATGGAAGTGGGCGTGAAGGAGTTCGGCAGCAGCACGCCGGGCGTGGCCACGCGCCAGATCGGCCCGGCCCAGTCCGACGCCGCCCAGCAGCAGCGCCTGGTGGAAGACCTGGTGGCCAAGAAGGTCGATGCGATCGCGGTGGTGTCGATGGACCCGCCCACGCTGGAGCCGGTGCTCAAGCGCGCGATGGAGCGCGGCATCAAGGTCGTGACGCACGAGGCCGACAACCAGAAGAACACCATGGTCGACATCGAGGCCTTCGACAACACGGCCTACGGCGCGCGCATCAACGAGCGCCTGGCCGCGTGCATGGGCCAGCAGGGCAAGTGGACCTCGCTGGTCGGCTCGCTGGGCAGCCAGTCGCAGGTGCAGTGGGCCGACGGCGGCGCGGCCAACGCGAAGAAGTACCCCAAGATGCAGCTGGTCGACGCCAAGAACGAGTCGCTCAACGACGCCGAGAAGGCCTACGGCAAGGCCAAGGAAATGCTGCGCAAGCACCCGGACCTGAAGGGCTTCCAGGGCTCGTCGTCGCTCGACGTGCTGGGCATCGGCCGCGCGGTGGAAGAGGCCGGCCTGCAGGGCAAGATCTGCGTCTTCGGCACGGGCCTGCCGAGCGAGGCTGCCAAGTTCCTCGAGTCGGGCGCGGTCGGCGGCATCGCCTTCTGGGACCCGAAGGACGCCGGCATCGTCATGAACAAGGCCGCCAAGATGCTGCTCGACGGCAAGACCATCACCGACGGCACCGACATGGGCGTGCCGGGCTACAACAAGGTCTCGGTCAAGAAGGGCCCGGGCGTCGGCATCATCGTCACGGGCCAGGCCTGGGTCGAGGTCGACAAGCAGAACTACAAGAAGTACTCGTTCTGAGCTTCCGCCGGCCATGACTCTTACCGCGCCTTCCACGCAAGCAAGCCCGGCAAGCTCCGAGAGCACGGCCGGGCGCCGGGTCTTCCTCGAGGTGCAGGACGTGCACAAGCGCTTCGCGGGTGTGCACGCCCTGCGCGGCATCGACCTCGTCATCGAGGCCGGCGAGATCTACCACCTGCTCGGCGAGAACGGCTGCGGCAAGAGCACGCTGATCAAGATCATCTCGGGCGCGCAGCCGCCGAGCCAGGGGCGCATCGTGATCGACGGGCAGCCGTACGAATCGCTGTCGCCGCTGCAGGCGCTCACGCTGGGCATCGAGACGGTCTACCAGGACCTGTCGCTGCTGCCGAACATGAGCGTGGCCGAGAACGTGGCGCTCAGCGAGCAACTCGTTGCCACCGGCGGCCGGCTGGCGCGTCGCTTCGACCGCAAGGCGGTCGCGGCCACCGCCACGCGGGCGCTGCAGGCGGTGAAGCTGCCGACCGACGCGGCATTCCTCGCGCGGCGAGTGGACGAAATGCCGATCGCCACGCGGCAGTTGGTGGCCATCGCGCGCGCTGTGGCCACCCGCGCGCGCATGGTCATCATGGACGAGCCCACCACCTCGCTCACGCAGAAGGAGGTGGACAACCTCGTGCACGTGGTCGAAGTGCTGCGCGAGCAGGGCGTGGCCGTGCTGTTCGTGAGCCACAAGCTCGACGAGTGTATGGCCATGGGCGGCCAGGCCATCGTGTTCCGCGACGGCACGAAGGTGGCGCAGGGACCGATCCGCGATTTCACCAAGGCGCAGATCGCGCACTGGATGACCGGCAAGCACCTCGACGGCGAGCGCTATCGCCACGGCACGCACGGCGGCAACGAACTGCTGAAGGTGGAGTCGCTGGGCCGCGGCGCGCAGTTCAGCGACGTGAGCTTCGCGCTGCGCAAGGGCGAGATCCTCGGCGTGACCGGGCTGCTCGACTCCGGCCGCAACGAGCTCGCGCTGGCGCTGGCCGGCGTGCAGGGTGCCGACCGCGGGCGCGTGCTGCTCGACGGCAGGCAGATCGTGCTGAAGACGCCCACCGACGGCATCCGCCAGGGCATCGGCTACGTGCCGGAAGACCGCCTGAGCGAGGGCCTGTTCCTCGACAAGCCGATCCGCGACAACATCGTCACGGCGGTGTTGAGCCGCCTGCGCGGGCGCTTCGGCGCGCTCGACATGCGGCAGTGCCAGGCGCTGGCCGAGCGAACCGTGGGCGAGCTGCAGATCGCCACGCCAGACGTCGACCGGCCGGTGCAGTCGCTCTCGGGCGGCAACCAGCAGCGCGTGCTCATCGGGCGCTGGCTGGCCATCGGGCCGCGCGTGCTGATATTGCACGGCCCCACCGTGGGCGTGGACGTGGGCTCCAAGGACACCATCTACCGCATCGTGCAGCGGCTGGCCGAGCAGGGGCTGGGTGTGATCCTGGTGAGCGACGACCTGCAGGAGCTGCTGCAGAACTGCGACCGCATCCTGCTGATGCGCAAGGGCCGCATCGCCAACGACTTCGAAGCGCAGGGGCTCGCCGAGAGCGACCTCTACCACGCGCTGGTTTCCGACACACCTTCCCCCGCATTCTCATGACGGCTTCCACCATGCAAGCGCATTCCGCGCCGGCCACGCCGGCATCGGCTCCGCTCCCGACAAAAGCGCGGTTCTCGCTGCGCGACTGGCTCGCGCAGCGTCCCTCGGTCTTCACGCTCGCGCTGATCGTGCTGGCGAGCCTGGCGGTGGGCGCCATCAACCCGAGCTTCTTCCAGCTGCCGGTGCTGTTCGACATCGTGCGCGCCTGCACGGTGCTGGGCCTGTTCGCGCTGGGCGTGCTGATCGTGCTGGCCGCCGGCGGCATCGACGTGTCGTTCGCGGCCATCGCGGCGCTCACGATGTACAGCATCACCAAGCTGGTGCTGAACTACTTTCCGGAAGCGCCCATCGCGCTGCTGCTGATCGCCGGCGCGGCGAGCGGCGCGCTGCTGGGCGTGATCAACGGGCTGCTGGTGCACTGGCTGAAGGCGCCTTCGCTGATCGTGACCATCGGCACGCAGTACCTGTACCGGGGCATCCTGCTGACCTTCGTGGGCACCGTGTTCTTCATGAACGTGCCCGCGCCGATGGACGCCTTCGGCAAGCTGGCGCTGTGGCGCTTCGACACCCCGCAGGGCCTGCACGTGGTGCTGCCCGCCACGGTGCTGGTGCTGGTGTTCGCTGCGGCGCTGACCTGGTGGCTGCTGAACCGCACGCTGATCGGCCGCGCGGTGTACGCCATAGGCGGCAGCCTCGCGATCGCGGAGCGGCTGGGCTACAACCTGCGCACGGTGCACGTCTTCGTGTTCGCCTACGCGGGCTTTCTCTCGGGGCTGGCGGGCATCGTGCACGTGTCGAGCACGCGGCTGGCGAACCCCTTCGACCTGGTTGGCAACGAGCTGGACGTGATCGCTGCCGTGATCCTCGGCGGCGCGCGCATCACCGGCGGCAGCGGCACCGTGGGCGGCACGCTGCTGGGCGTGGTGCTGGTCACGCTGATCAACAACGTGCTGATCCTGGCCGGCGTGCCCAGCACCTGGCAGAAGGTGATCATCGGGGCGTTCATCCTGGTGGCGGGGGGCTTCTTCGCGATGCGCAGACAGGACTGAGGTCGGCGGCGCTTGTTTTCTCGGAATTTCGACAATCGGAAAATAAAATCGTATTTTTCCGATTGATTGAAGAGGATTTTTCTCGAAACAAGGGTCTGCCCTAGCGTATTGAGGAAGCACTTCCCCGGAGGGCGGCAGAACAATTCCGGGCATGAATGCCCCACTCAATGCCACCGCGATAAGACGGCCCGGTTACCAACTCTCCGACAACATCTGGGCCGAATCCGGCTCGGTTTTCCTGACCGGCACGCAGGCGCTGATCCGCGTGCTCGTGATGCAGGGCCGGCGCGATGCGCAACGCGGCCTGCACACCCAGGGCTTCGTCAGCGGCTACCGCGGCTCGCCGCTGGGCATGGTCGACCAGGCGATCTGGAAGGCCGGCGCGCGCTTCAAGGAGACGGGCATCCGCTTCGTGCCGGCCGTCAACGAGGAACTGGCCGCCACGCAGGTGCTGGGCACCCAGCGCGTGGAATCGGACCCCGAGCGCACCGTCGATGGCGTGTTCGCCATGTGGTACGGCAAGGGCCCCGGCGTGGACCGCGCGGGCGACGCGCTCAAGCACGGCAATGCCTACGGCTCGTCGCCGCACGGCGGCGTGCTGGTGGTGGCGGGCGATGACCACGGCTGCGTGTCGTCGTCGATGCCGCACCAGAGCGACCACGCCTTCATGGCATGGCGCATGCCCATCATGCAGCCCTCGAGCGTGGCCGAGTACCTGGAGTACGGCCTGTACGGCTACGAGCTCTCGCGCTACTCGGGCGCGTGGGTCGGCATGGCGGCGCTGTCCGAAGTGGTGGAGAGCGCGGGCACCGTCGACCTGGACGCGATCAACACCCGCGTCGATGCCTGGGAAGACGCCGAGGCGGTGAGCGCCGCCACCGGCCACCGTGCGCCGCCGGACGGCCTGCACTACCGCTGGCCCGACCTGCCTTCGCTGCGCATCGAGTCGCGGCTCGAGGACAAGCTCGCGGCCGTGGCCGCATTCACCAGGCGCAACAGCATCGACCGGCACGTGATCGTGAGCGAGCACGCCAAGGTCGGCATCGTCACCTGCGGCAAGGCACACCACGACCTGATGGAAGTGCTGCGCCGGCTCGAGCTTTCGCCGGAGCAGCTGGCGCGCGCCGGCGTGCGGCTCTACAAGATCGGCCTGAGCTTTCCGGTGGAGCAGACGCGCATCAAGGCTTTCGCGCAGGGGCTGGAAGAGATCCTCATCGTCGAGGAGAAGGGCGCGGTGGTCGAGACGCAGCTGCGCGACATCTTCTACAACGCGCCCGCCGATGCACGGCCCGTGCTCGTGGGCAAGCACGACCGCGAGGGACAGCCGCTGGTGTCGGCGCTGGGCGAACTGCGGCCGTCGCGGCTCATCGAGCTGGTCGCCCACTGGCTGGCCGTTCACTTCCCCGACAACCACGACCTGGGCAACCACCTGCAGCACGTGCGCGACTTCACGCCGCCCGAGCTGCTCGGCAACGCGAGCGATGCGGTCAAGCGCCTGCCTTACTTCTGCGCGGGCTGCCCGCACAACACCAGCACCAAGGTGCCCGAGGGCTCGACCGCGCGCGCCGGCATCGGCTGCCACTTCATGGCCAACTGGATGGACCGCAGCACCGCCGGCCTCATTCAGATGGGCGGGGAGGGCGTGGACTGGATCTCGCACGCCATGTTCACGAAGACGCCGCACGTCTTCCAGAACCTGGGCGACGGCACCTACTACCACTCGGGCTACCTCGCGATCCGCCAGGCCGTGGCGGCCAAGGCGACGCTCACCTACAAGATCCTGTTCAACGACGCGGTGGCGATGACGGGCGGACAGCCGGTCGACGGTGTCATCAGCGTGGACGCCATCGCGCGGCAGGTGGAGTCGGAGGGGGTGAGCAAGGTCGTGGTGGTCAGCGATGCGATCGGCAAGTACGACGACATCAAGGGCCGCTTCCCGCAAGGCACCGAGTTCCACGACCGCGCCGCGCTCGACGAGGTGCAGCGCCGCCTGCGCGAGATGGCGGGCGTGACGGTGCTCATCTACGAGCAGACCTGCGCCGCCGAGAAGCGCCGCCGCCGCAAGAAGGGCGAGCTGGCCGATCCGCCCAAGCGCCTCTTCATCAACGAGGCCGTGTGCGAAGGCTGCGGCGACTGCACCGTGCAGAGCAACTGCGTGGCCGTGCTGCCGCACGAGACGCCGATGGGCCGCAAGCGCAAGATCGATCAGACCAGCTGCAACAAGGACTACTCCTGTGCCAAGGGCTTCTGCCCCAGCTTCGTGGGCGTGACGGGCGGCAAGCTGCGCCGCAAGAGCGGCGCGCTGGCAGCGGGGCGCGATGCCTTCCTGCATCGCGTGGCCGCGTTGCCGTACCAGGCGGAGCACACCTGGACCGCCCCGTACGACCTGCTCGTGACCGGCGTGGGCGGCACCGGCGTGGTGACGGTGGGCGCGGTGATCGCCATGGCCGCGCACCTCGAGGGCAAGGCCGCGAGCGTGCTCGACTTCATGGGCTTCGCGCAGAAGGGCGGCTCGGTGCTGAGCTTCGTGCGGCTGGCCGATTCGCGCGAGCGCCTGCACCAGGTGCGCATCGACACGCAGCAGGCCGACGCGATCCTCGCCTGCGACGTGGTGGTGGGCGCATCGGCCGATGCGCTGCAGACGGTGCGACACGGGCGCACGCGCGTGCTCGCGAACATCCACGAGATTCCGGTGGCCGAGGCGCTGCGCAACCCCGATGCGGACCTGCATGTCGACCTGCTGCTGGAGAAGATGCGCTTCGTGGCCGGCGACGAGCAGGTCGAGACCTTCGACGCGCAGAGCCTGGCCGAGGAGTTCCTGGGCGACACGCTCGCCGCGAACATCGTCGCGGCCGGCTATGCGTGGCAGCGCGGGCTGGTGCCGCTGAGCCTGGAAGCGCTGATGCACGCGATCGAGCTCAACGGCGTGGCGGTTGCCGCGAACCAGTCGGCCTTCTCGCTGGGGCGGCTTGCGGCGGGCAACCCAGAGGCGCTCGATGCGCTGCGCGCCGCGCCCGTCGATGCACAGGCCTCTTCCGCCGACGAACGCCCGCTCGACGTGCTGATCGCCGACGCGCGCCGCCACCTGACGGGCTACCAGAACGCCGCATGGGCGGATCGCTTCGAGACGCGCATTCGCAGCCTGCGTGCGCGCGAGGCCGGGCTGCAGGGCGGCGACGCGGGCCTGCCTTTCACACGCAACGCTGCGCGCAGCCTGCTCAAGCTCATGAGCTACAAGGACGAATACGAAGTCGCGCGGCTTTACACCGACGGCGCGTTCCTGCAGAAGCTCAACGAGCAGTTCGAAGGCGACCTGAAGCTCGAATTCCACATGGCGCCGCCGGTGCTTTCGCGCGGCGCGCACGGGAAGGCGCCCGCCAAGATCCGCATCGGAAGCTGGATGCTGCCCGCGATGCGCTGGCTGGCGCATGGCAAGCGGCTGCGCGGCACGGCGTTCGATCCGTTCGGGCGTACCGGCGAACGGCGCATGGAGCGCGAACTGATCGCGCACTTCGACGGCTTGCTCCAGGCGATGACGGGAGAGCTTTCCGCCGACAACCAGGCGACGGCCGCGCGCATTGCGGCGCTGCCGCTGTCCATTCGTGGCTTCGGCCACGTCAAGCTCGCGAATTTCGAAGCCGCCAAGGTGCAGGAGGCGGAACTGCTGCACCGCTTCGCGCCGGCGCGCTATCCGAAGCCCGAGCGCACGCCGGCGGCAGGGCAGATCAGGGGGATCGCGATCGTGGCGGGCGCGCGCTGAGGCCGAGGCTCAGCCCACTGCCTTGATGAGCTTGTCGCGCCCCGCCTTCGCGAGCATGGAGGCGACGGCGCACGAGGCGAGCCGCGCGGATTCGGAGTCGGCGCGGCTCGTGAGGATCACGGGCACCTTGGTGCCCAGCACGATGCCTGCCGCATAGGCGCCGCCGAGGAAGGTCAGGCTCTTCGCGAGCATGTTGCCCGCGTCGAGGTCGGGCACGATGAGCACGTTGGCGCGGCCCGCCACCGGCGAATTGATGCCCTTGATGCGCGCGGCCTCGGCGTCGATGGCGTTGTCCATCGCCAAGGGGCCGTCGAGCACGGCGCCGGTGATCTGGCCACGGTCGGCCATCTTGCAGAGCACGGCTGCATCGAGCGTGGAGGGCACCTTGGCGTTGACCGTCTCCGTTGCCGAGAGCACCGCCACGCGCACGGCAGGCATCAGCAGCGCATGCGCGAGGTCGATGGCGTTCTGCACGATGTCGACCTTCTCCTCGAGTGTGGGCGCGATGTTGATTGCCGCGTCGGAAATGATCAGCGGCTGCGCGTGGCCGGGGATGTCCATCACGAAGCAATGACTGATGCGACGCGAGGTGCGCAGGCCTCCTTCGCGACGCACGACGGCGCCCATGAGCTCGTCGGTGTGGAGGCTGCCCTTCATCAATGCATCGACTTCTCCGCGCAGCGCCATCGCGACGGCTGCGTCGGCCGCCGCATGGCTGTGAGGCGCGTCGACGATCGCGATGCTGGCGAGGTCGATGCCGATCTCGCGCGCCGCGGCTTCGATCTTCGCGCGCGGGCCTACCAGCGTCGGAGCGATGAGCCCCAGTGCCGCGGATGCAAGCGCCGCTTCGAGCGACACCGCATTGGCCGGATGCACCACCGCAACACGCAATGGAGGAAGGCCGCGCGCGGTTGCGATGAGGCGGTCGTAGTGCGGGTGCGTTGCGAGTGTCGAAGACGCCATGCGGGCTCCTGTGGATGATCGGGACGAGATGAGTTGCCGCAACGGTACTTGAAAAAAAGTTTGTCCAAGCAGTTGACGATTGTGTAAAGACTATTTACAGTCCGCTCCACTCAACGCCAACAGGACACATCGTGAAAGCAGCAAAGATCCGCATCTACAGCACCTGCCCCACATCGGGCAACGTGTTCGTGCGCGTCGCTTCGCATGCTGTTCTCGGCCTGCAGCCGGTGCTGCAGCAACTCGATCAACTCCCGTATCCGATGCTCAAGCCGCAGGCCAATCTGTGGTCGTGCGATTACGAGGATCAGGTGCAACCGGGTGGAGGAAGCGCGTAGGCGCAGACCTCCCAAGCTCTCTCCAGCAGAGGCCCGGACACCGAAAGGTTCCGGGCCTCTTTGTTTTTCGTTCAACCCATTTTTCCGAGCAGCGATCGTGCTGCATGGCACAAGGCTCAGGCCTTGTGGACGCTCCTTAAAAATTCGCAAGCATCGAAGCGAGACCGGCCACCGGTACGGATCGTCGCTTCGCACCATCTTTTCTTTCAGCCCTGGTGACGCAATTGGTAGACGTGTCCGCCTTAGAAGCGGAATTCTGGGAGTTCGAGTCTCCCCTGGGGCACCAAATTTTTCTCTGGGTGTAGTGTCAATCTGGTAGACGGCCTGCCTTGGAAGCAGGAGGCTGCAGGTTCAAATCCTGCCACTCAGACCATCTCTTTTCTTTCTTCTTTTTCTCTTACGCGTGTGTAGCTCAATTGGCAGAGCACTGGACTCCAAACCCAACGGTTGAAGGTTCGACTCCTTCCGCGCGCGCCATTTCTTCATTTCTGTTTCAACGTCTCGTTCGTCTAGCGGTCCAGGACCTCGGAGTTTCATCCCGAAGATCGTGGGTTCGAATCCCACACGAGGCACCATTTTTTACCGGCCCTTCGCCTAGTGGTCCAAGGCACCGGGTTTTGATCCCGGGATCCAAGGTTCAAATCCTTGAGGGCTTGCCAGCTTTTCTTCTTTTTCTCTTTTCGTTCCGCTAACTCAGTGGCCAGAGTGCCTCCCTGTCCAGGAGGAAGCCAGGGGTTCGACTCCCCTGCGGAACGCCATTCTTCAATCGGCTTGTCCCTTCATGGATCGTGAGCAGCACTGGCGACTGCAGCGGGCTGTAACCCCGTCTCCTCTGGAATACTTCGTTCGACTCGAAGACGATCCACCATTCTTTCTTCAATCTCAACATCAGGTTCCGGCGCGATAGCAAAGCGGCTGTGCAGCGGATTGCAAATCCGTCCAGCCCGGTTCGACTCCGGGTCGCGCCTCCATCCACACTCTTCAATCCACTTTTCCCCGGTAGCTCAGCTGGTAGATGCGGCGCACTGTTAATGCGCAGGTCACACGTTCGATCCGTGTCCGGGGAGCCAGCAATTCATCGTCAACACCAAAGGAGCGCCGAAGCATGAAACTCCAGGTCCAGCCGAACAAGATCGTCGTGCTCTCGGGCTCCGGCGTGAGCGCCGAGAGCGGCCTGCCCACGTTCCGCGACGCCAAGGGCTTGTGGAACAGCTACTCGTGGCAGGAGCTCGCAAGCCCCGAAGGCTGGCAGAGGCACCCGGAGGCGGTGCTGGACTTCTACAACGAGCGCCGGCAGAAGGCATGGCAGGCACAGCCGAATGCCGCGCACGCTGCCATTGCATCGCTCGAAGCCGCATATGAAGTCGTGATCGTCACGCAGAACGTCGATGCGCTGCACGAGCGCGCCGGGTCGAGCAACGTGGTGCACCTGCACGGGCAACTCGCCTATGCGCGGGGCACCTCGGAGCCCGAGCCGAAGCGCTATCGCATCGATGGCAGTCCCATTGCCATGGGGCAGTTGTGCGAAGACGGCACCCAGTTGCGCCCCGACATCGTGTGGTTCGGCGAGGCGGTGCAGCACTTCGAGGAAGCCGAGGAGCACGTGGCCACGGCGGCGCGCGTGCTGGTGGTGGGCACTTCGCTCACTGTCTATCCGGCGGCATCGCTCGTGCGGTATGCAGACCGCAGTGCGCAGAAGGTGCTTGTGGCGCTCGACATGGAAGAGGTGCCGCACGGCTTCACTTTCCTGCAGGGCAGGGCGGCGGAGCTGGTGCCTGCGCTGGCCGCGAAGTGGTTGAGCGAGGCGCAGAAGGCGTCGTAGCTGCGTTCGATGCCTGCAAATCAAAGGGCCCGCCATCGTGTCGATGGCGGGCCCTTTTTGCATTCGGCGAGGTCAATGAATTGTTTGGTTCTCAGGGTCTGGGCTTTGGCTAATTTTGATTAACTCCTTTGGTCTTCATATTTCGGATGCTCGAAAAATGATTTGTGAGAAATGACTCGAAGAGGAAAGGAATTCGCCCGAATTCAATCGATTTGTCACAGTCAGATCCGAACATCGCATTCACCCAGCCCCGGAGGCGCACGACAACCGTGTTGCCGCAACCGGATTTCAATATTGCCCGCCGCAATGGCGGCAAATGTTCAAGGCGCCCGGAGGGGGCGCCACAACCGAGGGAACGATCAATCATGGCAGTAGACATGTTCATGCGCGTCGAAGGCGCGAACGGTGAATCGAAGGACTCGAACCACAAGGAGTGGACGGACATCAAGTCCTTCGCGTGGGGCGCGACGCAGCCCGGCAACATGGTCAGCGGCGGTGGCGGCGGTGTCGGCAAGGCCAGCTTCAATGATCTGCAGGTTCTGGCGCGCATCGACAAGGCGGCGCCTTCGGTCATGAAGAACTGCGCCAGCGGCAAGCACCTGAGCAAGGTGGAAGTGTCGGTGTGCAAGGCCGGTGGCTCGCAGATCGAATACACCCGCGTCACGCTCGAAGAAGTGCTGGTGACTTCGGTGCAGTACACGGCCGAACAAGGTTCGGACGCCGTGTTCGTTCAGTACTCGTTCCAGGCCGCCAAGGTGAAGCAGCAGTACTGGGAACAGACCGACAAGGGTGGCAAGGGCGCCGAGACGGTTCTGGCCTGGAACATCAAGGAAAACAAGGAAGCCTGATCCTTCCTTGAGTGAACATGAAACGGAAGCCGGTCGCTTCCGTTTCATCGAGCCGCATGAGCTGGCTCGTCGTCCCGACTTTCGTGCGTCGATCCGAATTCCAGGGAGAGTGCCATGCCGACAGGCGCAGCGCGGTCCATCCGCGTCCTGACCGCTTCCTGTGCCGCCATGCCCACGATGGGCGGGCAACCCGCACTGGAGCCCATCGCCATGGAGGGCGACGAAGGCCTGAGCAAGCTGTTTCGCTACACCCTTACGCTCGGCACACCCGAGCAGGCGGGCTACAACGAGCGGCAGGCCGCCAACGTGAACATCAAGCAACTCGTGGGCGAGACGCTCACGGTGCACATCGTGCTCGACGGCCGCCCCGGCGCGGGCGACGGCAAGCGGCACATCTCCGGCCTCGTGACACGCGTGCGCTTCCTGCGCCTGGAAAACCGCCGCGCGCTGTACGAAGCGGTGATCGAGCCCTGGCTCACGCTGGCCACGCGCACGAGCGACTACCGCATCTTCCAGAACAAGACCGTGCTCGACATCCTCGGCGAGGTCCTGTCCGGCTACGACTTCGCCCATGAAGTGAAGGCCACCCGCAGCTACCCGGTGCGCGAGTTCCAGGTGCAGTACGGCGAGAGCGACTTCGACTTCGTCGCGCGGCTGATGCACGAGTGGGGCCTGTACTACTACTTCGAGCATGCCGAAGGCAGCCACAAGATGGTGGTCGTCGACGACATGTCCGCTCACCAGCCGTACGCCAACGCGGGCTACCAGAAGATTCCTTTCTACGGCGCAGACGACACCGTGCGCGCCGAGCACTGCGACCGCTTCAACGCATGCGAATCGCTGCAAAGCGGCCGGTGGGTCACCGACGATTTCGATTTCAAGCGACCCAAGGCGCGGCTGCAGCAGGTGAGCGCCATGCCGCGCAAGACTGCGCAAGGCAGCCAGGAGCGCTATGGCTGGCCGGGCGACTACGTCGTCGAATCCGAGGGCGAGCAGCTGGTGCGCACCCGCATGGAAGAAACCGGCAGCCAGGGCGAGCGAGCCAGCGGCTCGGGCAACCTGCGTGCGGTGGTGCCGGGCTGCCTGCTGACGCTGGAGCGGCATCCTCAGGACGAGTCCAACCGCGAATATCTCGTGACCGACGCGCACCTGCGGCTGCAGGACATCGGCGATGCCAGTGCGCAGCAGGAGTTCGAGTGCCGGGTGGATTTCGAGGTGCTTCCCAGCAGCAAGGTGTTTCGCGCACAGGAGCCGGAGGCACCCAGGCCGCGCACCACGGGCCCGCAGACCGCCATCGTCACGGGCCCGGCAGGCCGCGAGATCTGGACCGACGAATACGGCCGCGTGAAGCTGAGCTTTCACTGGAACCGCTACTGCACCAAGGACGAGAACAGCTCATGCTGGGTGCGCGTGTCTTCCCCCTGGGCCGGCACGAACTTCGGCGGCATACAAATCCCGCGCATCGGGCAGGAGGTGATCGTCGATTTCGAGAACGGCGATCCAGACCGACCCATCGTGACGGGCCGCGTCTACAACGCCGACAACATGCCGCCTTGGACGCTGCCAGCCAATGCGACGCAAAGCGGCCTGCTCACGCGCAGCTCCGAGGGCGCCACTGACGCGAACGCCAATGCATTGCGCTTCGAAGACAAGAAGGGCCAGGAGCAGGTGTGGTTGCACGCCGAGCGCAACCAGGACATCGAGGTCGAGAAGGACGAAACCCACTGGGTCGGCCACGACCGCACGAAGACCATCGACAACGACGAGACCGTGCACGTGAAGCACGACCGCACCGAGACCGTGGACCATGACGAAACCATCACGGTGCACAACAACCGCACCGAGACGGTCGATGGCAACGAGACCATCACCATCCACAAGAACCGCACGGAAACCGTCGACCTCGACGAGACCATCACGGTGCACAAGAACCGTACCGAAACCGTCGACCTCAACGAGACCATCGGCATCGGCATGAACCGTACCGAGAAGGTCGGCCTGAACGAGACGATCAACATCGGCGAGCACCGGACCGTGACCATCGGCGGCGCGAAGATGGAGACCATCGCGCTGGCCAAGGCCGAGACCATCGGGCTCGCGAAGGCGCTGACCATCGGCCTCGGCTACCAGATCACGGTGGGTGCGGCCATGAACACCACCGTTGCGCTGATGCAGACCGAGCAGGTGGGGCAGTCCAAGCGCGTGGACGTGGGCAAGTCGCTGACCCTGCATGCCGGCGATCGCATCGAGCTGGTGTGCGGCAAGAGCTCGCTGGTCATGACGTCCGATGGCGCGGTCGCCATCAGCGGGTCGACCTTCGACTTTTCCGCGAGCGGGCCGGTGCAGATCAGCGGCAAGGACATCGACCTCAACTGAGTGCCTCGCAGTGGAGTTTCGCAACCTCACGCCCTTCGACGCGCTGTGCTTTCGCGCGGCCACGCCGGGCGACCGCGAGTACAGGGTCGTCGCCATGAAGGTCGGCTACCGGCTCGTGCGCGGCAGGCAAGGCCGCTGGCAGGCCGAGGTCAACGACGACGACCCGGTGCCGCTGGCACTGGCCGACGCCTACTGGGGCGGGGAGGGCGCATCGAGCCCGCGCGAGGAGAGCGACCTGGCTCCCTACAAGCCACGCTGCGACCTGATCGTGAATGCCACCGCTCATGCCCCGGAGGGGATTCCTGCGCCCGAATGGGAAGTGCGCGTGAAAGTGACGGCTGGCCAGCAGTGGGCGCAACCACCGGAGCCGCCCAAACCGCTGCACCCCGGAGCCCGGCTGACGCCGCAGCAGCACGCCGCATGGGAAGACGAGAAGCGCCGGGCCGAGGCCCTGGCCGCGCCACGCACGGTGCTCGACAAGCGGCTGCTCGTCAGCGGTCCTTCTCTGCTCTATCTGCGCAATGGCCGTGAATGGGCGCGCATTGTTTCGCAGCCCGTCGAGAGTGTGCCCATGCGCTGGGAGCATGCCTTTGGCGGGCGCAGCCTCTTGCGCCGGCCCGACGCTCCCGACGATGAGCCGCCGTTGCTGAACGAGGTCTGCTTCTCCAACCCGCTGGGCCAGGGCTGGGTCGACCGGCGTGCCGGCGATCTGGCGCGCCAGGCCGGGCTGCCCGCCGTCGAGCGGATGCCCGCACCCCAGATCGAAGCAGCGCACGAGCGCATGCAACAGCCGGTGCTGGCGAAGCACGCCGGGGTGAACCTGGATGCGCGGGCCATGGCCGAAGTCGCGAAGGGCTACGGCCGCGAACCGGCCGGGCTCGGCGTCGTGGGCCGGGCCTGGGCACCCAGGCTGGCGCTCGCGGGCACCTACGACGATACATGGCTCGCGCAGCGCCACCCCTGGCCGCCGCACGACTTCGACTTCGGCTACTGGAACGCGGCGCCCGCCGACCAGCAGATTCCGTATCTGCCGCCCGACGCGCGCATCGAGCTGTGGAACCTGACCGACCCCGCGTCAACGCCGGACGGCCACCTGTCGGTTGCCCTGCCTGGCCACCGCGCGCTGGTGCTGCTGCGGCTCGACAACGGCACATTGCTGCCGCTACCCATGGTCACCGACACCGTGCTCGTGGATGCCGAAGCCCTGACGCTGTCGCTTGTGCATCGCGTGTGGATTCCGTCGGACGCGCCCGTGCGCGTGCTCGAGGCGCGCTTCGAGACCGACCCGCATGCGCCGCTGGTTCGTTCTGCGCCACAGCCCGGCCGGACGTCGACCCTGGAGCCCACGCCATGAGCGCCAACGTCGCCGCGCGCAAGCAGGGAGGCTGGAAGGTCGTGAGCCTCGCCCCCGACGTCTGCAAGACGCCCATGGGCAGCTCGATTCCGCCCGTGCCTTACCCCGTGACGGCGCAGCTGAACAGCACGACGTCGGTGGCGCTCAGCGTGCGCGCCAACGGGCATCCGGTGGTGGTGTACGACATGAGCATCGTGCCCACCACCATCGGCGACGCGGCGGGTGCTGCCAAGGGCGTGAAGAGCGGGACCGTGCAGGGCAAGTGCTATCCCAAGGATCACAGCGGAACCGTGCGCGCCGAGGGCAAGCTCGTGGTGCGGCATGACGATCTGTTCTGGATGAACGGGAAGTAGGGCATGACGGAACTCACGACCTCCGCGACCTTTGTCCCGACGGGGGACGGCGGATCGATCGGCATTGCCTTCATTCCGGCCGATGTTCCGAAGCCGGTGGTGATCATGCGGTACCCCACGTACCCACCGCAGGGCGAGCCGACCTCGTTCATTCAGCTCAGCCAGGAAGAGTACGAAAAGCTCCAGCGAGACACACCCAACACAAAGCTTCCTGATTTCAAGCCCAGGAAGCCCGGCACCAACGCCAACGGAAACACGCTCGGCCCCGCCGTCGGCGACACCCCGTCCACGCAGGTGCCCGCCAAGAAGGCAAACCCCGAGGTCAAGCCCGAGACGCCGAAGGAAGAGAGCTGGTGGAGCAGCTGGGGCAGCTCGATCACGCACACCGTGCTGGACGTCGGCGGCGTCATTCCCGTGGTGGGCATCTTCGCCGACGGTGCCAACGCGGCGATCTATGCGGCCGAAGGCGACTACGTCAATGCCGCCATCTCCGGCGCATCGGCCGCCGCCAACCTTGTGCCGGGTGGCGGCATTGCAGCCAAGGCAGGCAAGGTCGCGATCAAGGGCGCGCTGAAGGGCGGCGAGCGGGTCGGCATCAAGCAGGCCGAGAAGCTCCTTGCCGAGCGGATCGCGAAAGAGAAGCTCGAGAAAGAAGCAGCGGAGGCCGCGGCAAAAAAGGCCGAGAAGGAAGCCGCCGCTGCAAAGGCCGAATCGGGTGGCTCGAAGAAGAAAGACACTCAGGTCAAGAAGAAGGTCAAGCCGAAGCCGAAGTGCGGACAGAAGGGCCCCTACAAGGATCGGTTGAAACACGACAATGAAGGGATGAACTGGGACCACATCCCGTCGCAGAAAGCGCTGCTCGAGCGTGCCGCCGAGATCAAGGGAGCGCCGCTCACCAAGGCCGAGAAGACCGCCATCGTCGACAACGCCCCCACCATTGCGACACCGACCGAACTGCACCGGGACCACAGCGAATCGTTCGGCGGCCGGCAGCATCAGAAGATCGACGGCGTCAGGCGCCCGACGAGAGACGCGCAAGACCTGCAGAGAGCCGCCAAGGAGAACACCGAGAAGATCCTCCAGGAGATCGACAAGTACGACCCCGGCTGCAAGGGAAAGTACCGCGAGGCGGCCGAGGAGATCACCAAGATGACCCACGATCAATGGACGAAGTGGCTGAAGCAGGCCATGAAATCGGCTAGAAAATGATTTGAAAGTACAGGAGCGCAACGCATGACACTGAACGAACTACTGCCCTTCCTCGGACATTCCGAGCAGAACGCCAACCTCGATCAACTCCTGAAATCCGTGGGAGCAAGCGTCCAGTCTCTGTCGGCCAAGACACTCCGTGCCGAAGGCTCGGACGCCATCGAGCTCAAGTCGCTGGGGCTCGAACTGGCATTCTGGGAGCGGGAAGGCTACGAACGAAAAATGGGCGCCCCGAAGGACGCGGGCAAGGCGATCCTGGCGGCGGTGTTTGCGTATGGCCCGGGCGGCAAGAGCTTCAAGCCCTACAAGGGGACGGTTCCGTTCAGCGGCGGTCCGATTGCCAAGCGGCAAGATGCGTTGTCCGAATTCGGCACGCCGGCCCTGACCGAGGAAGACGACGACGTGGTCGAGTGGGACCAGTGGATCAAGGACGGGCTGCAAGTGCGCGCCACCTACAACGACGATGGTTCGTTGTGGAATCTTTCCTTCTCGGTGCCCTTCAAGTGACGCCTTGCGCGCCCTGGTTCCGCAGATGAGCAGCCAGCCCCACGCCTTCGAGACGAGCAACTATCTGCTGGGCCACGCCTGGCAGAGCGCGCGGGTGCGCGCTCTGGTCGAAGGCTGGGAGCAACTGGAGTGGATCGACGACGAGGCACTGAAGAAAGCCCGCACGGACCATCGCCTCTCGCTCGTGAACCCGGCGCAAGGCATCTACCTGTTCTTCACCGATGCGGACAGCTACGAGGCGCGATATGGGGAGCCTCGCAGCAAGGGCAACCTGATACTGAGCCGGGTTTCGCTGCTGCTGCACTTCGACTCGCAATGGACTCCGTACGCGGGTGCATTGCCTCTCGCGCTCCGCGCCGATGACATGGTCGGCGATGTGCTGCGGCGACTGGGTTCGCCGGCGGAACTGTGGCGGGTAGGCCTGAATGTCTCCAAGGCGCGATGGTCCACGCCGGATGCCGAAGTGGATGTGAGCTTCGAGCGCGACACGGGGCGGCTCAAGCTGGTGACGATCACGCCGCCCCAGGTGGCTCCGGTGTCAGCAAGCGCGATGCCCACACCCGAACAGTTCGCGCGGCAATTCGGCCGACCGTTGGCCGAGTTGCAGGAGGACGCCCAGTTCGCTCCCTTCTTCCTGGGCGCGAAGGCCCGCGAGATTGCCGAGTACGGGGAAGCCGACTACTCCCGGGAATTCGGCGTCGAGCTCTACTTCAAGCCAGGCGCAGAGATGGCGGATGCCGTGCCGGGAGCACCGCGAAGCAGCGAACCCTGCCTGAGCGGCGTGCGCTACCGGGCGGATCTGGATTTTCAGAGCAGCGGCTACGCAGGCCCCTTGCCATGGGGCTTGCAGATGAGCGACACCGTCGACGTGACCATGTCCAAAGCTGCGGCGCGCCCATTCAAGGAAGCACTGGATCGCGACGATGGCTATCAGCTGTGGCGCACGGACCTTTGCGATGTTCATGTGCTCTACAGCTTTCTTGAAGATCGCATTTACCGGGTCACGTTGCTGGCGCGTGGGTGCTACGAGTAGAGAGAGTGGCGAGCCGCACTGCGCTATTTCGGGAGCGCGGCAGGCCGATGTTGGTTGGCAACTGCGTCCAGCGTGGGATGCGGCCTGTTGCATTGCGAATTCTTGCGCTGAAATCGTGATCAGCATCACGGTGTCAAGGGCGTAGAATGTACGCCAGTGGCGTATTCTCGATCGCATGCTCACCGTCGTCGAAACCCCAACCTTCCAGAAGCTGTGGCCGAACTATTGGACAGAGGAAGAGCGAGGTGAGTTTGCCGCCTACATCTCCGAGAACTCTGATGCGGGAGATCTCGTCCAGAAGTCTGGTGGTGTGCGCAAGGTGCGCTGGAGTCGAGCCGGATCGGGCAAAAGTGGCGGCGTACGGGTTGTGTACTTCAACCGCAAGAAGCCCGGTGAAGTCGTCTTACTGTTGATCTACGCCAAAGCGAACCTCGATTCGATCTCCGGCGAAACCTTGAAGGAGTTGCGCGATGCCGCAGAAAAAGCCAATGAGTGATGCTGAGCTGGCCGCCTTCGAGGCGGGCCAGGACTTCGAGGCGTTGCTTGTGCAGTCAGCGCGCGAAATGGGTGCCGGGAAAACGCGCAAGGTCTATACGCCTGTTGTTGCTGCACGCGAGAACGCAGGCCTGTCGCAAGCCGGCTTTGCCAAGCTGCTCGGTGTATCGGTGCGCACCCTGCAGCAGTGGGAGCAGGGCCGTCGCGAACCGACTGGTGCGGCGAAAACGCTGATTGCTATCGCAGAGAAGATGCCTGAAGCGCTGAGGGCGGTCGATCCGGACTACAAGGCGCCGCGACGTGCGCTCGGTCGTGCGAAGGCTAGGCAGATCAAGGCCTGAGCGCCAATATCGCAACGATCGCGGCCACGCGCGCAAAGTCGATGCGATCCCCAATTTGTTCACTGCATGGAGTGGCCCGCAAGCACGGTTCTCTCATACATTTGAACGACCGCCGCGCCTCACGGCGGGACATCGATGCACACCGCAGCGATGTCGATGTGAGGCACAAAAGGCGACGGCCAAGGTGCGCTAACACCATGGCCGTCTGACCACTCAACGTGCATGACTTTGGAAAGAGAGCACATCGAATGGCTGATCGAATTATCGCCGGGCAAGACTCGCCCTCATCTGACGACACCGCCGGGAGGCCAGACTCGTTAGACGTTCTTGAGAACAAGTTGACCCAAATGCAATCTCTGCTGAGTTGCTGCCATGGGGACTGGAGTGAATGGTTCCAGGAAATCGGGGAACGGCATCGGGACAACCTGATGTGGCTTGCCTCCGATCTGGCTGACGACATTGCCCGACTTGTCCAGGAGCTTTTTAAGAGGCTCAACGCGATGGATCAGCAACAAGCCTGATGCCATCAGCCGGCGGACGTTATCGCCCGCCGCTGATCATCATGGCTGGACCGCAGCGAGCGCACCGGGAGACAGCCGGTTGCGAAAGTAGCTCGCGGTCTCTTCGTCGCTGCAGTAGACGTAACACCCTTTCATGCCGCGCGTCATCAACGTGCGGTAGGTGTTTTTGATGATGAGATTCGCCTCTGCAGCGGCGCTTTTAGGGTTGGCCTTGAATCGAGACTTGTAGCCGCGCAATGTCTTGTCGAATCGGTCTCGTGCCTTTGGTTCCGTCACGACGCGCCCGTCGCGAACGATCAAATCCGGGCCGATGATGACCCCGATGTAGTCCACCTCCAGGCCCTGGCAGGTGTGAATGCAGCCCACCTCGTTGATCGAGTTCGGCGCAATGATCCACAAACTGCCGTCGACGTCGAGGTTCCAGCGCTTGCGGTAGTCACCGATGACGATGTCGAAGGCCTTTGGATCTTTCTTGCTGGTCCATGGCCAGCAATAGCCCGCTACGACACGCGCAATACCAGTCATGTTCTTCGCCGCGATCGACGCGTGAAGTTCATCGGGTGTGTCGAGGACTTGAAAGTCGAAATCTGCCGGCGTGAGCGTCTTGTTGGCGGTCTCCCGTACATCGAGAGCGTCGTCGAGCCAGGCGATGTAGCCGTCCGAGCCGCTGCACCTGAACTGCGAGGCCAGTTCATGCTCGGCCACCTCGGCGCCTTTGTCGATGCCGAAGTTGCGAATGGTCTTCTTGGTGCCGATGTCGCTGAGCGTCACGCGCTGGTCCTCATCGATGAAGAACACAGTGCATTTGGCGGCGGCAATAAGCTCCTTGACCTGGTTTTCACCGAGATTGCCGTACAAGCCGCTCTTCTCGTTCAAACGGTGCGCTTCGTCCACGATCAACACGTCGAACTGGTCGGCGGGTGTGTCGATGAAGCCGCCTGACCCCACGAAGAGGTTGGCGTAATGCGTGCGTTTCATCGTGCCGACAAGCTTGGTTTCGTAGACGCGCCTTGGCGCCGCATTCTTCGAAACGTATTTGCAGTTCAAGCCGGCTCCCATCAAGGCGACCAGAGCATTGATGGCGAGAACCGTCTTGCCAGTTCCTGGGCCGCCTTCGACGATCACCACCTTGGGGTTCGCGCTCGAGGCGGATCGGCCTGCAGCCAAGATGTGTTCGTAGACCTCCTTTTGGTCATCGATCAAGATGAACTCGGCGTTTCCCTTCAGCAGGCCCGCAAGACTGTCGCTGAGCGCCTTCGATGGCCGGATACGGCCGTTGGCCAGTTCATAGAGAACGCTCGGGTCGCCGAACCTGATGTGCTGCTTGATGAAGGTGCGCAGCAAGCCGCGCTCAGTCTCTCCACGCAGGAACAGCGGCGCCTTTGCGATGTAGTCAGCGTAGTGGGCTGAATCGATGATGCCGTCGCGGTCGTAGTTGTGCAGATAGGCACAAGCCTGGACGGAGATGCCGCCGGAGTAGACGGCTTCATTGAAGCCCTCCATCAGAGAGGCATAAGACCACGCCTGGTACGAAGGATGAACGACTTCGCGGTGTCCACCGCCGAGGTAGGTGTTGACCAGTGCGTCCTTTTTCGAAGGCTTCACCTTGTCCCATTGCTTGAGCTCGACGATCACGACGTTCTTCGAGTTGTCGTGGCCTCGACCGGTCAGGCTGATGTCGATGCGCTTGGAGCTTTGCGGGATGTGAAGTTCGACGGCCACACCAACGTCATTCGGAATCTCGGAGTCGCTGAGCACCTTCGACATGTACCCGAGCGAATCCCGCCATGACCTCATTTCTGACGCCGGAACCTTGCGGCCCGTGGCACTGAAGTACTTGGCGAGGATGACGTCCTCTATGTCCCTGTCGTTGTTGTCGCTGAGAAATTGCTTCTTATCGGCCTCGTAGACGATCACATCAATCCTCTTCAGATTTGCCGGCTCAGGACAGGCTGTGCTTCTTGCTGCTGCCGCGCACTTTGTCTGCGGGGTAGCGCTGTGCATTGGCTTTCAGCTTTTGTTGAACAGCAGCGTTGAGGTCGATCCCCAAAACGGAAGACAGGCGAACGAGGTAGAGCAGGACGTCTGCGAGCTCATCTTGAACGGCCTGCGCAGTCTGTGGATCTCGGCCGGCTCCTCTTGAAGCTTCTTCCGGCATCCACTGAAAGATTTCGTTGAGTTCACCGACCTCACCGGTCAAGGCCATCACCAAGTTCTTGGGCGAATGGAATTGAGCCCAATCGCGCTCAGCAGCGAATTGCTCCAAGCGAGCGGCTAGCGGTGCGACGTCGACGAGCGCGTTGCGTGACGTCGCGTCAGCTGCATCGGTCATGTGAGGCTCTCCTGTTGCCCTTTGCAAACGGGCTCCGAATTGCTCCGGTTTGCCCACGTTGAAGAACATGAACCGTGCCGATCGGGACCTCGCCAATGAAACAAGTGTATCTGGCGAGGTTGGCGCCATTTCACATTTGCCAAAAGAGGTCGCCGAAAAGTAGCTGCAGTTCTTGCAAGAGGCTTTGCTGGCGAGAGGATGCAGAAAACGACAGTGGCCCAGATCCGTTGAGAACTGTGACTTGCCCGGATCGATTGACGTTAAAGTGTGTCGCCAATCGTTAACTAGGAGGCCAGGGGATGTGCGGCTATTTCGGGGCAAATCGCAGGAAGCAGACTCGTTGGAAGTCCCGGCCTGACCCGCATTTCTCCCCGAATCGGGTGGCGCGACTCAATTTCCAGGGGAAGTGCCGTGGCCAGTAAGTCCGCGCTCCCCATGCCTTCGATTGCTGAAGAGCTCCCGTCTTTCGTCTTGGGCAAAACGTATCAGCGTTGGCCTGACCTCAACATTCCGTTCGGCGGCGGTCGGCAAGGCGGTATTTCCGACTCCGCACAGGCGCCTGTGACGTTCTTGTTCACTGGTGATAGCGGGGAACGGTACGGCTATGAGGATCGATTCGATGACGAAGGCACCTTCTTTTTCTCCGGCGAGGGCCAGAAGGGCGACATGAAGTTTGTCCGGGGCAACATGGCAGTTCGCGATCACTCAGCCAGAGGAAAAGCACTGCATTTGTTTCGGACCATTGGCAAAGGCAAGGGCCAAAAGTACCTTGGGGAATTCGTTTATCACGGCCACGACTGGGTTCGTGCGCCCGACGTAGACGGCGTTGATCGCAACGCGATCATTTTTCGGCTCGTGCCGGTCGCACGCCTCGAGCAACTGGAACTTGCTCCGGCGGATGATCCTGTGAAGCATTTGACGCTGCAAGAGTCCAGAAATAGGGCAATTGCCGCATCCAAGGCGGATGGCTCGCAAAACAGCAAAGAAGGAGGGCGCACCGTTTACGAACGGAGCCGCGCGGTGCGTGATTACGTGCTTCTGCGTGCAGCGGGGAAATGCGAGCTTTGTGATCAGCCTGCACCATTTCATCGAAGCGGAGGCGTTCCTTATTTAGAGCCGCATCACACCACGCGGGTGTCTGACGGTGGCCCCGACCATCCGCAGTTTGTTGCCGCCCTTTGTCCCGCATGTCATCGGGAAGTGCATTACGGCGAACACGCTCGCGCAAAGAATCTGACGTTGACCGAAAAGCTTCGGGCGATTGAATCAGCAGGGCCGGGTTGACTGCGGACAGCGGCGCCCCCCAATTTCAGGTGCCACAAACAAAAAGCCCCGCTATCGAAAAAATAGCGGGGCTTTTGATTTGGTGCCGGAGAGATGAATCGAACACCCGACCTTCTCATTACGAATGAGCTGCTCTACCGACTGAGCTACACCGGCGAAGCCTCAGATTATAGCCAAGAAATCACGCCTTCTCGGCGTGGTACTGCGTCAAACGCTCAACTTCGTTTCTAGAACCCAACATCACGCTCACTCGCTCGTGCAGTTTGGTGGGCTGCAGGTCCAGGATGCGCTGCTTGCCGTTGGTGGCCGCGCCGCCGGCCTGTTCGACCAGCCAGCTCATGGGGTTGGCCTCGTACATCAGGCGCAGCTTGCCGGCCTTTTCGGGCTCGCGCTTGTCCCACGGGTACATGAAGACGCCGCCGCGCATCAGGATGCGGTGCACGTCGGCCACCATGCTGGCGATCCAGCGCATGTTGAAGTCCTTGCCGCGCGGGCCTTCCTTGCCGGCCAGGCATTCGTCGATGTAGCGCTTCACGGGCTCGTCCCAGTGGCGCATGTTGCTCATGTTGATCGCGAATTCCTTGGTGTCGGGCGGAATCTGGATGTCTTCCTGCGTCAGCACGAAGCTGCCCTGTTCGCGGTCGAGGGTGAACATGGCCACGCCGTTGCCCACGGTCAGCACCAGGGTGGTCTGGGGGCCGTAGATGCAGTAGCCGGCGGCGACCTGTTGCGTGCCCGCCTGCAGGAAGTCGGCTTCCTGCACGCCGGGGTGGTCGTCGGGCTTCTTCAGCACGCTGAAGATGGTGCCGATGCTGACGTTCACGTCGATGTTGCTGCTGCCGTCGAGCGGGTCGAACATGAGCAGGTATTCGCCCTGCGGGTAGCGGTTGGGCACCACGTAGATGCTGTCCATTTCCTCGCTGGCCATGGCTGCGAGGTGGCCGCCCCATTCGTTGGCCTCGATGAGCACTTCGTTGGCGATGATGTCCAGCTTCTTCTGGATCTCGCCCTGCACGTTCTCGCTCTCGGCCGTGCCGAGCACGCCGCCCAGCGCGCCCTTGTTGACGGCCTGGCTGATGCTCTTGCAGGCGCGCGCGACCACTTCGAGCAGCAGGCGCAGCTGGCCGGGAATGAGGCCGTCGGCGCGCTGCTGTTCGACGAGGTAGCGGGTGAGGGAAATCTTTTGAGCCATGTGTCTTCCGGGTTCGGGTTGCTTCTTCAGTTGCCAGCCAGGGCGCGGGTCACGACTTCATGTGTGTCCTTGCTCAGGTCGGGCTTGGCCGCCACGCGGGCGATCGCCTCGCGAGCGGCGCTGCGGTACGGCTCGGCCAGCTTGCTCCAGCGGTCGAGCGAGCGCGCGAGGCGGGCGGCAACCTGCGGGTTGATGGCGTCGAGCTCGATCACGCGCTCGCTCCAGAACACGTAGCCGGCCGCGTCGGGGCGGTGGAACGCGCCGGGGTTGGCGCTGCAGTAGCTGAAGATCACGCTGCGCGCGCGGTTCGGGTTCTTCAGCGAGAAGTCGGGGTGCTTCATCAACTGCTTCACCAGCGGCAGGATGTCGCCGCCACGGTCGGGCGCGCCGGCCTGCAGCGAGAACCACTTGTCGATGACCAGCGCCTCGTCCTTGAAGATGGCGTGGAAGCGCGCCAGCGCCTGCGCCGCCAGGCTGTGGCCCGACGCCACCAGCGCGTTGAGGGCGTTGAAGCGGTCGGTCATGTTGCCCGCGTCCTTGAAGCGCTGCAGCGTCTTGCCCGGCCACACGACGTCGCCCGAGGAGCGCGCCGCCAGGCACAGGAAGTTGAGCGCCATGCCGGCCAGCGCGCGGCGGCCCGAGGAGGTCGGGTCGGGGCTGTAGGCGCCGGTGTCGTGGTTTTCTTCATAAGCCCATTGCCAGTCGGCGAAGAGGGCGGTGGCCAGCTGGGCGCGCATGGCTTCGCGCACGAGGTGCACGCGCTGCGGGTCGACCACGTCGAGCTGCTCGGCGATGTAGGTTTCCGACGGCAGCGTGAGCACCAGTTCCTTGAAGGCGGCGTCGAGCTGCGGGTTGCGCAGCACGCTGCGCATGGCGTCGATGTAGGCGTCGTTCAGCACCGGCGTGGTGTCGGTGGCCAGGGCGGCAATGCCTTGGAGCGCGGCGCGCAGGCCCAGGCGCTGGCCTGCTTCCCAGCGGTTGAACGGATCGGGGTCGTTGGCCAGCAGGGTGAGCAGCTGGGCGTCGGTGTACTCGAAGTCGAGGATCACCGGCGCGCTGAAGCCGCGCAATATGGAAGGCACGGGCTCGGCGTCGAGGCCTACGAAGGTGATCTGCTCACCGGCGCGCGACAGCACCAGCGTGCGGGTGCCGCGCGTCACGTCGCTTTCGCCTTCGAGCTGCATCGGCAGTTCGCGGCCGCTGGCGTCGAGCAGGCCGATGTTCAGCGGAATGACGAAGGGTTCCTTGGTCGGCTGGCCCGGCGTGGGCGCGCAGCTCTGCACCACGCTCAGGGTGTAGCTGCGGTTCTGCGCGTCGTACACGCCGTGGGCGGCAAGGCGCGGCGTGCCGGCCTGGCTGTACCAGCGCTTGAACTGCGGCAGCAGGCGGGCGAGTTCCGATTCGGGGTTCGCGTCGGCAATGGCCTGCGCGAAGTCGTCGCAGGTCACGGCCTGTCCGTCGTGGCGTTCGAAATAGAGCGTGATGCCCTTCTCGAAGCCCTTGCGGCCGACCAGCGTCTGCATCATGCGAACCACCTCGGCACCCTTCTCGTAGATGGTGACGGTGTAGAAGTTGCTGATCTCGATGTAGCTGTCGGGCCGCACCGGGTGGGCCATGGGGCCCGCGTCCTCGGGGAACTGGGCGGTGCGCAGCACGCGCACGTCCTCGATGCGCTTCACGGCGCGGGCCGAAGCGTCGGCGCACAGGTCCTGGCTGAATTCCTGGTCGCGGAAGACGGTGAGGCCTTCCTTCAGCGAGAGCTGGAACCAGTCGCGGCAGGTCACGCGGTCGCCGCTCCAGTTGTGGAAGTACTCGTGGCCGACCACGCTCTCGATGTTGCTGTAGTCGGCGTCGGTGGCGGTGGCCTGGTTGGCCAGAACGTACTTCGTGTTGAAGATGTTCAGGCCCTTGTTCTCCATGGCGCCCATGTTGAAGTCGCTGGTGGCAACGATCATGAAGCGGTCGAGGTCCAGCGGCAGGCCGAAGCGGGCCTCGTCCCACAGCACCGAGTTGATGAGCGAGTTCATCGCGTGCTCGGTCTTGTCGAGGTCGCCGGCGCGCACGTACACCTGCAGCAGATGCTCCTTGCCGCTGCGCGCCTTGATGCGCTGCTCGCGCGCCACCAGCTTGCCCGCCACCAGGGCGAACAGGTAGCTGGGCTTCTTGAACGGGTCGACCCATTTGGCGAAGTGGCGGCCCTCGGGCAGCTCGCCTTGCTCGACCAGGTTGCCGTTCGACAGCAGCACCGGGTAGGCGGCCTTGGCCGCACGCAGGGTAACGGTGTAGCTCGCCATCACGTCCGGACGGTCGAGGAAGTAGGTGATGCGGCGGAAGCCCTCGGCCTCGCACTGCGTGAAGAAGGTGTCCTCGCTCACGAACAGGCCCATCAGCTTGGTGTTCTTGATGGGGCAGCAGGTGGTGAAGATCTCGAGTTCGAAGGCGTCGGGCAGGCCGTCGATGACGAGCTGGTCGCCCTCCATGCGGAACGACGCGCCCTGGCCGTTGACCAGCACGCGAGCCAGGTTCAGCTCGTCGCCGTCCAGGCGCAGCGGCTGCACCGGCGCCTCGGGGTTGCGGCGCATCTGCATGCGGTTGAGCACGCGGGTCTTGGCGGGGTCGAGGTCGAAGGTCAGGTCGACGGTGTCGATCCAGTACGCCGGCGCGGCGTAGTCTTCGCGGCGGATGGCGATGGGTTGGCCTTGTGCGTCACGTAGCAGCATCGAGGGTCTCCAGAAAGTTCGAATGGGCGAGTTCGTCGTAGTCGCGAACCGCGGCGATCACATGGGGGCCGGCCAGCTCGGCGGCGGTATGGGTGCTGCACACGGCCACGGCGCGCATGCCGCCGCGGCGGGCGGCCTCGATGCCGAAGGGGGCGTCTTCGAAGACGATGCAGCGCTCGGGCGCAACGCCGATGCGGCGCGCGGCTTCGAGAAAGATGGCGGGCGTGGGCTTGCCGGTGAAGCCCTCGTCGCCGCCCACGATGGCCAGCGGCAGCGGGTCCATCTTCAGGCGCGACATGGCGAACTCGATGTTGTGCCTGTCGCCGGCCGTGCCGACAGCCACCTTCAGGCCGCGCGCAACCGCAGCCTTGGCGAACGCGGTGAACCCCGCCACTTCGGTGAAGTTGTCGCTGAACATGGCGCGGTAGATCTCTTCCTTCTCGTGCACCAATGCCTGGCACTCGTCGTCGGAGAGCTCGCGCGCGAACAGTTCGCGCATGCACTCGGTGCCGGTGCGGCCAGTGGTGCGCGCGAGGATGTCGCTCACGTCGAGTTCGAGGCCGTGGCGCGCCACGAACTCCACCCACGACCGCGCATGCCAGGGCATGGAGTCGATCATGGTGCCGTCCATGTCGAAGATGAAGGCTTCGACCTTGCCACCCTTCAGGCTTTGCAGGCTCATTGGTCTTACACGCCCTGCTTGAGAGAGGCTTCGATGAACACGTCGAGGTCGCCGTCGAGCACCTTCTGCGTGGCGGAGACTTCGACGTTGGTGCGCAGGTCCTTGATGCGGCTGTTGTCCAGCACGTAGCTGCGGATCTGGTGACCCCAGCCCACGTCGGTCTTGCTGTCTTCGAGCTTCTGCTGTTCTTCCTGGCGCTTGCGCATCTCGTGGTCGTACAGACGCGAGCGCAGGCGCTTCCAGGCCACGTCGCGGTTGCTGTGCTGGCTGCGGCCGTCCTGGCACTGCACCACGATGCCGGTCGGGATGTGCGTCAGGCGCACGGCCGAGTCGGTCTTGTTGATGTGCTGGCCGCCGGCGCCGCTGGCGCGGAAGGTGTCGGTGCGCACGTCGGCCGGGTTGATCTCGATCTCGATGGAGTCGTCGATCTCCGGGTACACGAAGATGCTGGCGAAGCTGGTGTGGCGACCGCCCGACGAGTCGAACGGCGACTTGCGCACCAGGCGGTGCACGCCGGTCTCGGTACGCAGCAGGCCGAAGGCGTAGTCGCCTTCCACCTTGATGGTGGCGCTCTTGATGCCGGCGGTGTCGCCGGGCGTCTCGTCTTCGAGCTGCGCCTTGAAGCCCTTGCGCTCGGCGTACTTGGTGTACTGGCGCAGCAGCATGCTGGCCCAGTCGCAGGCCTCGGTGCCGCCGGCGCCGGCCTGGATGTCGATGAAGGCGTTCAGCGGGTCGGCCGGGTTGTTGAACATCCGGCGGAATTCGAGCTGCTTGATGTCGGCTTCGAGCGTCTCGGCGTCATCGGAGATGGCCTGCAGGCCGGCGATGTCGCCGTCTTCCTTCGACATCTCGTAGAGCTCGGTGTTGTCCGACAGGCCGCTGGTGAGCCGGTCGAGCGTGACGACCACGTCGTCGAGCGACTTCTTTTCCTTGCCCAGTTCCTGGGCCTTCTTCGGGTCGTTCCAGACGTTGGGATCTTCGAGCGATGCGTTGACCGTCCTCAGGCGTTCGGCTTTTGCATCGTAGTCAAAGATACCTCCGTAAATCGACCGTGCGGGCGCTCAGGTCCGCAAGCATTGCGCCGATTTGGTTGATTTGTTCTGCGTCCATGGGGTGTCCTGACTGTCTGGCTGTGTAGGGGAGGGTGTCCCGGGGGAACCCGCCATTTTCTCACGGGTGACAGATGACCCCGGAAGCAGCGTTATTCAAGCTGGAAGTCCACGCTGATCGTGGCCGTGATGCTGATTTGGCCGACCGACAGGTCACCTTCGCCGCCTTCGCCCTGGCCGCCGGAGCGCGGGGCCACCTGCATCACGTTCTGCTGCATCAGCTGCCCCTCGTTTCGGTAGCGGCCGGCCCAGCCGCCCCAGTTCCAGCCCGAGCTTTCGCTGATCCGCATCGCGCGGCCGCGCTTCACTCCAAGCTGCGAGGTCAGCGCGTCGGCTTTCTCGCGCGCGGCGATCACCGCCAGCTCGCGGGCCTTGTCGCGGTGCTTGCGCATGTCGGTGTTGCGGAATTCGATGTTCTCGACCTGGTTGACGCCCACCGCGTACAGGTCGGTCAGCAGGGGCTCGAAGGTGTCGAGCTTCGTGACCTTGATGCCGATGCTCTTGTGGGCCACGTACGCCTTCGGCACGGTATAGCTGCTCTGGTAGTCGTAGGTGGGCTGGACGTCGATGTAGTTGACCTGCACGCTCTTTTCGGGGATGCCGTAGCGCTTGATGACCGCCAGCGCCTTGGCGATGCGCTCCCTGTTGTCGGTCGTGGCGACCTGCAGGTTCTTGTCCCGGCTCTCGACGCCGACCGTGAGGTAGACCTCGTCCGGCGCCACGCGCACGGCGGCAGAGCCGCTCACGCTGATCTGGCCGGGGGCCGGATTGTTGACTTCCCTGAATGCCGGCTGTGCCGGGGCCGCGGTGGCGGCGGCCAGCGCGAGGGCGCCAAGGCCGGCGGAAAAGGTGCGTCGAGAGAACATGGAAAGGACCCTCCGGGTTGATGAAGCCCGAAAGATACCTTCAGACACATGTCAGGCGTAAAAAGAAAAAGCCCCCGGCGCGGCGCGAGCGCACGGGGGCAAGGGGGACAACCGGGTGCGTGTCAGAACGCCGGAACCAGCGAGCCCTTGAACTGGGTCTCGATGAAGCTCTTCACCTCGGGCGACTGGTAGGCCGCCACGAGGCGCTTGGCCCAGGGCTTGTCCTTGTCGGCGCGGCGCACGGCGATCAGGTTGGCGTAGGGGCTCTTCGGCGATTCCTTGATCACCGCGTCCTTGTTCAGCGACAGGCCGGCCTTCTCGGCGTAGTCGTTGTTGATGGAGGCGATGGTCAGGTCGTCCAGCGAGCGCGGCAGCTGGGCGGCATCGAGTGCTACCAGCTTCAGCTTCTTGGGGTTGGTCACCACGTCCAGCGGCGTGGCGTTGTTGTTCTTCACAGCGTCGGGCTTCAGCGTGATCAGGCCGGCCTGCTGCAGCAGCAGCAGGGCGCGGTTGCCGTTCGACGGGTCGTTCTGGATGCCGACCGAGGCGCCGTCGGGCAGCTGGTCGATCGACTTGATCTTGCGCGAGTAGAAGCCCAGCGGCGCGGTGATGGTCAGGCCCACGGGCACGATGTCGAAGCCGCGCGCCTTGTTCTGGTTGTCCAGGAAGGGCTGGTGCTGGAAGGCATTGGCGTCGAGGTCGCCCGAGGCCAGCGCGGCGTTGGGCAGCTGGTAGTCGTTGAACACCACGACCTGGATGTTCAGTCCGTCCTTGGCGGCGACCTTCTTGACCACCTCGAAGATCTGCTCGCCGTTGCCGACGGAGACGCCGACCTTGATCGAGTTCTTGTCCTGCGCGAAGGCGCTGCCGCCAGCGAAGAGGGCGACTGCCAGGGTAGCGAGGGCAAAGGTGCGGCGGCGGAAATTGGTGTGCATGTCGTTGCGCGAATCGAAAAAATGAAGGCGCGAATGTGGCATTGCCCGGTGCCGAAGGGAACGAACCAATGCTCATATCCATATGGCCCATATGGCGACGGAAAGCGGTGTGGGGTGTGTCCTTATGTGCTCTGGTGCATAAGCAAGCGCCGATTTGTTCGTTCCCTTTCGCTGCGTTTCTTTTCATACTCGGCACCTTTTTGCGAACCTACGCGACTTGCGCCATCCGCGCGGGCCGCGCTTCTTCTCCATGACCCACCCTACGCCTGACGAGGGCCGCGGCGATCACGCGGCGCCAGTCATCCGTCTCCAATCGGTGCAGAAATCGTTCGCCTTGCCCAACGGCGAGGTGTTCGACGCCGTGCAATCGCTGTCGCTCGACATCCAGCAGGGCGACGTGTTCGGCCTGATCGGCAAGAGCGGCGCCGGCAAGTCCACGCTGCTGCGCCTCATCAACCTGCTGGAGCGGCCCGACGCGGGCCGCGTCTTCGTCGGCGGGCGCGACCTCACCACGCTCTCGCGCAGCGAGCTGCGCGACACGCGCCAGAACATCGGCATGATCTTCCAGCAGTTCAACCTGCTGCAGAACGCCACGGTGTTCGACAACGTGGCCTTCCCGCTGAAGATCCACGGCCGCCACTCCAAGGCCGAGATCGACGCCCGCGTGCGCGAATGCCTGGCCCTGGTCGGCCTGGCCGAGAAGATCGACACCTACCCGGCGCAGCTCTCCGGCGGCCAGAAGCAGCGCGTGGCCATCGCCCGCGCGCTGGCGCCGCGCCCGCAGGTGCTGCTGTGCGACGAGCCCACCTCGGCGCTCGACTCCGAGACCACGCGCTCGCTGCTGGAGACGCTGCGCGACATCAACCAGAAGATCGGCGTGACCATCGTGATCGTCACGCACGAGCTGTCGGTGGTCGAGGTGCTGTGCCGCAACGTGGCCATCCTCGAGAAGGGCCGGCTGGTGGAGCAGTTCGCCGTCGACGCCGCGGGCGACGCCGAGCGCAAGACCGCGCTGGGCCGCGAGATCGACGAGCTGGTGCGCCGTCGCGAGCGCGAGGCGCGCGAATCCCGTTCCGCGCAATCATCCGCCCAGGTGGGCGCACAGGAGCTGGCCTATGTTTGAGAACATCGCCCCCATCCTCCCCGAACTCTGGGTCGCCACCGGCCAGACCTTCATGATGCTGGCCATCGGCCTCTCGGCCGCCGTGCTGATCGGCGGGCCGCTGGGCATCCTGCTGTTCCTGCTGGGGCCGGGCCAGTCGCTGGAGAACAAGCCGGCGTTCCTGGTGCTCAACTGGCTGGTGAACACGGTGCGCTCGTTCCCCTTCATCATCCTGCTGGTGGCGCTGGTGCCGTTCACGCGGGTGATCGCGGGTACCTCCATCGGGCCGCTGGCGGCCGCGGTGCCGCTGTCGTTCGCTGCCATTCCCTACCTGGCGCGGCTGGTCGACCAGTGCCTGCGCGAAGTGCCGCGCGGCGTGATCGAGGCGGCCCATGCCATGGGCGCGACCGAGCTGCAGATCGTCTGGCGCGTGCTGCTGGTCGAGGCCCGCTCGGGCCTGGTGCTGGCGCTGACGGTGCTGGCCGTGAGCTTCCTCTCGTACTCGGCCGTGGCCGGCGTGGTGGGCGGCGGCGGCATCGGCGACCTGGCCATCCGCTACGGCTACTACCGTTTCCAGACCGACGTGATGGTGCTCACCGTGGCGCTGCTCGTGGTGCTGGTACAGATCCTGCAATTCGCCGGCAACGCCACGGCACGCAGGCTCGACAAGCGCTGATCCCTCTTTCCCTTCTCACTGTTTCTCCAATCTCATGAAGACCGTTTTCCTGCGCCGTTCCGTTCTCGCCCTGTCGCTGGCAGCCCTTTCCCTGGGCGGCCTCTCGCTGCAGGCTCACGCGCAAGACCCCGCCAAGAAGAACCTCGTGATCGGCGGCACCGCCGGTTCCAACACCGACCAGCTCAAGGCCGGCATCGTCCCCATCCTCGAGAAGAAGGGCTACAAGGTGAAGCTGGTCGAGTTCAACGACTACGTGCAGCCCAACCTCGCGCTGGCCCAGGGCTCGCTCGACGCCAACTTCTTCCAGCATCAGGTCTACCTGAAGAAGTTCGCTGCCGACCAGAAGCTCGACCTCGCCGAACTGGTGCAGGGCCCGATCGCGCCCATGGGCGTGTACTCGACCAAGCGCAAGACGCTGGCCGACGTGAAGGAAGGCGACCGCGTGACGCTGCCGAACGACCCGAGCAACCTGGCCCGCGCGCTGGTGCTGCTGGAGCAGAACAAGCTGATCACCATCAAGTCCGGCATCGACCCGCTGCGCGCGTCTGAAAAAGACGTGGCCGAGAACCCGAAGAAGCTGAAGTTCATTCCGCTCGAAGCCGCCCAGCTGCCGCGCTCGCTCGGTGATACCGAGTACGCCATCGTCAATGGCAACTTCGCGATTTCGTCGGGCCTGAAGCTCACCGAGGCCGTGGTGCTCGAGAAGACGCCCGACTACTACCTGAATGTGGTCGCCGTGAAGACCGCCGACAAGAACACCCAGTGGGCCAAGGACATCGCCGAGGCCTACCGCTCGAAGGAGTTCAAGGCGGTGGTCGACAGCAAGTTCCAGGGCTACGCGAAGCCCAGCTTCCTGCAATAACTCTTCCTTCAGCCTTCAGAAAAGGACGCCCCATGCCCGTTCTGGCCGTATTCGATGCTCAGGGAAGCTGGCGCGACACGCACGTGTGCGATGGCTGGATCACCGAACACCTGGCCGGGCAGGGCGTGAGCTGGGGGCGCGGCAAGAAGAAGGGGCAGCGCGTGCTCGAGAGCGCGGGGCTGTTCTATGTGCCGACCGCCGACGGCTATCTGGGGCTGCTGCTGGAAGCCCTTTCCAGCACAGTGGGATCCGAAGCTTGGAATTCACGTGACTTGAAGTCGCGGC
>JADMIO010789721.1_pt1 | contig 54193 bp, 50 predicted proteins | sample 8958161 | NCBI WGS metagenome assembly JADMIO01 (sample SAMN16585339, study PRJNA669376) | soil metagenome | isolation source: Crop rotation soil | place: USA: Cullars Rotation, Alabama | collected 2011
CTTTCCCAGAAACTTCAACATCTGCATATGCAGTGAGAAGTTTTGCATCGAGTTCAGACCATCCTCGCCCTGCACCAGATTCGTCGCCACGACTTTTGACTGTGGATTGTTCGCGAGGGCCAGGCCGGTAACCATCTGCGCATAGACCTGGCCCAGCGAGCTGTTTCGCGAAACCTGAGCGACGTAGCGAATCGTGACTGAGCAGCCCGCGTCTGCCTGCGGCGTGCCACACTTCAACAACTGGTTCTTTTCGCCTTCCATCGCCTGGAGGTTTTTGATTCCGAGGGTGGCAGCTTCGTCGATCCCATTCGCTTTCAGCTTGCTCAGCGTTCCTTCGAAGTTTCCATCCCATCCGACTTTCTCTCCGATTTGACTGGAAAGCACGCCCGTCGCAGTGCCGTCCGGAGTCAACATCAGCTCGACGTAAGAAACCTTGCCGCGTGCCGCGCTCTTCACGGCCTCGGCGAGCATTTTGCCGCTGTTGTTATAGGTAGCTGGTCCAAACCTGCCGAAAGCGTCGAAGAAGTGATCGTGGCCGCTTTGCCCGGAGAGTTGCCAGTTGCGCATGGACCACGCATCGATCATCTGCCTGTACAATACCGAATTCGCTGTATTCACCGCCGCTTGCCCCGAAGCGCACGTGGATGGTGTTGCCGGGACGGCCAGAAACATAGTCGTGGTGTTGATGCACAAACCGCTTTGCGCCGCCCATTCGATGTAACGCTCGGCGTAGATCGAGCCTGAAAGGTGATTGTGCAGATCCGCGCCTTTCGGCATCTTCAGTAGAAAGGCCATCTGCTTCGGCGGGGATTTACGGATCGATTCGAAGTAGCTGGCGGTTTTCTGTTCCGCCGGGCTTCTCTGCTGCGCTGACAACGTCAACGAGCACGACAGAACAACTATTAACGCACAGGCAATCTTGCGGCGAAGTACCTTTACTGGAGAGATCACGGTCTTTGTGAGTTCCTTTTAGGAAGGTTAAGACAACAACAGGAGAGTTTAACTTGGATTGAACAAGTCAGGAAGAGGGCTTGCCCCCGCCGCTGCTTGGATTGGACGAGCGGGGGCAAGCCCCTCTTCCTGACTTGTTCTTTCCAAGTATGAGTTATGAGTGCTGACGGCACACAAGTGTTGGCTGGTCCGTCACATCCGGGAAAGAGCCGCGGCCGAAGAAGACGTGATTCGCCAGCCGGCTGAACAGGGGTAATCGTAACAGCGCACACCCTAATTCAATCAGTTGAGGCTGACGAATGGTTGACGCAATGCGACGCGCCCATAGACGTGAGGCAAAGCGCGAACGGAATAGCTCGCCTGAGTATGCCTGCAACGCCTGAACATCGCCGGTCGACAAGTATTCGGTAACCACGTTTGCTGCAAACGCAGACAGACGCATGCAGGGATCCAGGCCGCCCGCAGTGAGTGGTGAGACGGCGCCGGCGGCGTCGCCGATTAACAGGCCGGTTGAGTTAGCGATATTTCTGAGCACGCCGCCCACCGGAATGAACCCCGCGCGTGATTCGATCTGTTTTGCTTTTCGCAGGTCGATGATGTTCTCGACGCGCGAGCGGAAGTCTTGTAGAGCAGTCGCCGGATCGAATAACGCCGGATAGCCGCCGACTCCGAGATGCGTCTCCTCGCCGTCGTGAGCAATCCATGCGATGTAACCCGGCGCCAGTTTCGGATCGAGAAAACAAAGCAATCGCGGTGGACCAGCAAGCACTGCGCTTTGAAATACGCTTTCCACGCCCACAATGAATTCTCGGTTCAATTCGAGATTAAGATCGCGAGCAACACGTGAGCGCGCGCCATCTGCGCCGATCAGGTAACGGGTCGTGATCACACCGGAGCTGAGACGCACTGTTGATTTACCTTTGATTGCTGAGTGGCTGAGATAACTTGTTTGTGGAAGCCAATCGACACCAGCGTGTAAACACTGCTGCAGGTAACGCTGGTAGAGTTGGCCCATGCGGCCGACGCGGAACTCGTCGTGCTGACTTACGAGCTCCAGCGACCGGTGCGCGGGTGAGTAAAGCGTGACGTGTTTTATAGGTGGTCCAAGACAGTCTTCGGGCAGGTCGAAATCGACGAGCGTGCGGCGCACGAAGATTCCGGTGGTGTGAACCTTCTGATCGAGAGTGTTCTTGCGATCGACGAGGAGAACGTTGAGACCCTGCCGGGCAAGCAGGCGAGCACACTGAAGGCCGGCTAGTCCGGCACCGATGATAGTCACGTCGTAGCTCGTTCTCATTAACGTATCGCCAAGTCCTTTGTCTCGCAGAGTCAGAAGACAAAAAAAGGGGAGAGGCGGGTCGGCACTAAATTTTTCGCATCTGTTTGATCAGCGATTCCATGTGACTCAAATATTTCTCGAGCGCGCTGCGGCCGGCGGGAGTCAGTTTGTATTCGGTCTTCGGTAGACGCCCCTCGAAAAATTTCGTGCAGGAGATGTAGCCTGCTTCTTCGAGTTTGCGCGCGTGTACGCTCAGATTTCCGTCAGTCGTGTTCATCAGTTTTTTCAGATCGCTGAACGTCAACGACTCATTCGCCGCGAGGGCGCTGATGATTCCGAGACGCAAGCGTTCGTGGATTAAGCGATCGAGGTTTGGGGCCGCGCTCTTCTCCTTGGGCAACGCGACCTGCGAGTCCGGCGCGTTTTGCGGAACGTTCTTTTTAGCAGTCGATTGTTTAGCCACCGTATTTCCTCACAATAATTGCACCAAACACGAGGTGCAGCCCGCCGAAGCCTGCGGCCATAAAATAGTTGGCTAACGCGGGTGGCGAGAACAGCGCGAGGGCGCCGAGGACCATGAGACAGATACCCATGATCGGCACCACTTTGACGGAGTACATGCCGCCAGTGATCACGCCCGTTCCGTAAAGCAGCAGCCACACACCGGGAATCGCGTTAGTCAGTCCGGCCTGGACCAGCACGATTGTTAACAATCCGCCGGCGAGCATGGGCGGCGTCAAACTGAATACTGCTTTTCTTCCCGGCCCGGAGCCGAGTGGCATATCGATCGCGCGTGCTTTGCGGTCCATGGACCAGCCGGCGATCAGCAGTGAGATTAGTCCTTCTGCGATCCAGACTGCGAGCCACGCATTGAATGTCGACTGCAGCGCGGCGATCGCGCTGGCGGCGAGTGCGGTGACGCCGATCGCGATCTCGCCCCAACCGGAGATGCCGGTAAAGGCAGTCGCGAGCTCCATCGTCTCGCGGATATAGCGCAGGTTGTCCATGGCCCGGTCGTGCAGGGCCGGTGGCTCGGGTTGGGATTCAGAGATGAGTGGCGCGGGCTTCATCGTTCCGGCATTTTATGTCAAGTACTTTGCGAAGTAAAGAGAAAAGCTTTTTAGCCACAAAAAGGCACAAAAACACAAAATGGTTAATGAGTTAAGGCGCTTAATTCTCGTGTGGGAGAATTCAGCGCCTTAAGTTCTCGAAAAGTCTTTTTGTGTTTTTTGTGCCTCTTTGTGGCTAAAACTAATTCACCAGCTCTGACGTCAGGATCGCGCCGTTGGCGCTGGGGATTACGGCCGAGATCTTCAAGACTTTTCGGGTTCCTTTATCGATCCAAACAGTCTGCTTGTCTGCATCGTTGTCAGCCGCGAGTATCTCCACTTTGTAAGCGTCGAACGTGCCGGCCGGAACCGTGACGCTCTCCGTTCCGAGCACTTTCAACTGTTTGATCTGAGGCTTCTGTTTCTGTATATCGAAATTTCGAAAACTCAGACTGTAGCCCTCAGCAAGCGGAAGGGAAGCGATCACCTCATAGGTGCCGGCTCCATCGGCAAACAAAGCGCCACCCGGATCCGTGTCGATCGGCGTGGTTTGCCCGTTCATATTCGTTGAGCCACTCACCTTGTTCGGCGCCACGTTCATCACAATTTCCATCGGGCCTTGCTTGATCCAGCGACGCTTCAGCAGCAGGCTTCCTTTTTCGATTGTGCTGATGTCGGTGACCGGGCCTTGCGGAAGCTGAGCAGTTTCGTTGACGGTCCACGCGCCATTTTCTTCCTTGATGTCTGTCTTCAAGGTGAGCGGAATCTCCTGTCCCTGAATCGCAATCGACGCCTTATAGTTGAAAGTACCCGGCCGCAGATCTACCGCTGGTTTCGGCAGCTCGGCCGATGCGGTCATCATCTTCGGCTTCGTCACCGTCTTCACGTCTACATTTATCTCGCTCAGACGCTGTGACACTTCAGGCGTCATGCTTTCCTGGTAACGCCCACCGAGATACTTCGCCAGGAACTTCTCCGCACTCGCAAACATCGCCATGTTGTTTACCGGACGTTGGAAGCCGTGTCCTTCATCCGGCGCGACCATGTACTCAACCGGGAAGCCTCGATCTCTCAACGCGATTACAATCTGGTCTGACTCACGCTTGTTAACCCGCGGATCGTTCGCGCCCTGGATCACGAGCAGCGGCGTCTTGATCTTCGCAGCCGCAGTTAACGGCGACTGCCGCATCAACTGCGCCTTTCCTTCAGGCGTGTTTGGATCGCCCATGCGCTCGTAGAAAAGTTTGCGAATCTGTTCCCAGTATGGCGGAATCGATTCGAGCAGCGTGATCAGATTCGATGGTCCAACAATCGAGACGCCAACCGCGTAAACGTCCGGCGTAAACGCAACACCCGCGAGCGTAGCGTAACCTCCATACGATCCGCCCATGATGCCAACGCGCTTCGGATCGGCGATGCCCTGCGCGATGAGATACTTTGCGCCCCAGGTCACGTCGTCCTGCATCTTGTCGCCCCACTGCTTGTTTCCGGCGTCGATAAACTTCTTGCCGTAACCGGTCGAGCCACGGAAATTCGGCTGCAGGACAGCGTAGCCGCGGTTCGCGAGAAACTGTGCAAAAGCATCGTAGCCCCAACTATCGCGATACCATGGACCACCATGCGGCAGGATTACCGCCGGAAGATTCTTCGCTTCGACGCCTTTGGGCAACGTTAGATAAGCAGGGATCTGCAAACCGTCCGACGATGGATATTTGACCGGCTTCATCGGCGCGAGATACGCGCGGTTCAACTTCTCGCGTGCCTGGTATTGAAGCGTCAACTTCTTGGTGGAGCGATCGAACAGATAAGTTGAGCCGGGATCGGTATCGGCGTTCGCGTAGATGATCCAAAGCTTTTCATCTTTAGTTGAAGATCCAAAACCGATCTCTTTGCCAGGAAGTTGTTTCTCCAGGTTCTTGTAATCAGCTTCGAACGCTTTGTCTTTCCAGTAGATTCGCGTGCGTTCGTCGTCGTAGGAGGTGGCAATCAGCTCGTCGGAAACTTCCGAGAAGGTCGCGTTGCCGAAGTCGACGTGTTTCAGAGGATCGGATTCAACCAGTTCTTCCTTGCCCGTGGTGGGGTTCCATAACTCGAGCCGAACGAGGTCGACATCCGCGCCTTTGTTTGTTTGGAAGTAAACTCGCTCGCCGTCTTTGTGATAGCGAACTGGTCCACACGCTTCAAACACCGTGCAACTGTAAACCTTCGTAAACTTGTCGGCGTCGACGCGCAGGATTTCCGTGTCGCCGTTTTCTGCTGATCGGGTTGCGAGTCGCAACTGGTCCTTAAGATCGAAGAAGTAGGCGGTGATGCGCTCGGTGTTCTTGCGGATGAGCGTGCGCTCGCCGGTGGAGATCTTTACTTTGTATAGGTCATGCCAGGCGGGGTCGCGATCGTTTAGACCGACGTAGATCGCGTCGGGCTCACTGCGCGGCACCGAATAGATAAAGGCTCTAATTCCTTTTGCATCGGTAAGATTCCGTGCGGCCGGCACGTCTTGTCCCGCGGCAGGCGCTTCCGCGGGGTTAACTGCGTAGACGTTATAATTCTCATCCCCAGCCTTATCCTGAACGAAGAGGATGTACTTGCCATCCCGCGACCAGAAAAAAGTCGGAATCGGACGCTTGGTATCGGCCGTGATTGGCTTCGCATTGCTGAACGGCTCGGCAGTCTTCTTCACCCAGACATTGCGTGTGCCTTTGAACGGTTTGATAAACGCGATGTAGGCGCCATCCGGGGAAATCTGGGCGCCGGCAATCTCGGGATCGCCAAAGAAAAGCTCGCGGTCAATTATGGGCGGACTCTGCGCCCACAGCGGCGCCGCGAGCGCGAATAGCAATAGGACTGAAAGCATCAGCAAGCCAATAGCTGAGCGAGATTGGCCGTTAGAACGCATACGCACCTCTTTCGTTTGAGTGATGGTTGATGGGTTTACTTTGCAAATGAACAGTTTTCTACGCGATACACCTTCGCGAGGTTTCAAGTAATCCGTGTAATCTGCGTAATCTGTGGCTATACTGGCAAACGAATGAACTCACGCCAAAACATTCTTGAGCGGTTGCGAACTATTAAGCCGGCTTTGCAGCAAGAATTTCCCTTGCGCCGCATGGCCTTATTCGGTTCATGGGCGCGGAACGAGCAGACCGACATGAGTGACGTGGATATATTGGTCGAAGTCGATCCATCGATCGGCCTCCGCTTCGTTACCCTCGCCGAGCGGTTGGAGTCATTGCTGGAACAGCATGTCGATCTTGTCTCCAGCCGAGCTGTGAAGCCAAATTTATTAAAACAGATCCAGACTGAACTTATCGATGTCTAAACGCGATCCTCTCGTTCTTCTCGAAGACATCATGCTGGCTATTCAGAAGATTGGCCGTTACACCTCGCAAATGGATCATGATGCGTTTCTAAATGATGAATTGGTCATCGACGGTGTCGCCCGGAACCTGGAAATAATCGGTGAAGCTGCCCGTCAATTACCAGAAGAGTTCCGGCGCGCTCACCAACACATTCCCTGGATGCAGATAGCGGGCCTGCGAAACCGAATTGTTCACGACTACTTTGGTCTGGACCTTGAGATCATCTGGGAAATCATCCAGCACGATTTGCCGGAGCTCGAGAAGCAAGTCCGCACTCTTCAGGGTTGAATTCAGTCATGCGAAATGAACGGCGTTGATCAGCAGTTCAAAGTAGTGTTCGATGCCATTCGGCTGTTGATGAACCCGAAGCCGCTCAAACGAAAAGAAATTGGGTTTCTTCCCAAAGCTGTGAAGTGAATAAGCTCGACCGGGGGGCTCGATAGTGCTTCTACTATCGCACTGACAACGACAGCGGCAGTCTACTCAATCCGCGGAAACTAAGATTCGGGCGCCAGGCGGGAACGTCGTCGAGCAGTCTCAAACCTGAAGCTCGCTCGAGCAAGGTCGTGAATGCGATCTCGGCTTCGGTGTAGGCGAGGGATGCGCCGATGCAGAAGTGTGTGCCGTGGCCGAATGAGAGTGGCATGCCTTCGTCGCGTGAGATATCGAGTTTTTCTGGTTCGCTGAATTTGGCAGGGTCGTGATTGGCTGAGGCTAAGAGAAGAATAACAGTCTGACCTTTCCTGATCTCCTGATCGTGCCACGTGAAATCTTCCGTCGCAGCGCGTCCGGAGAACTGCACGGGACTGTCGAACCTCGCAAACTCGCGCACGGCCGAGTTGATCAGTGCCGGATCCTCTTTGAGTTTTGCAAACTGCACCGGATGTTGAAGCAGCGCCAGCAATCCATTACCCAGCAGGTTGCGCGTAGTCTCGTGACCGGCAACGAGCAGCAGAGTGCATTGGGCCAACAGCTCTTCGCCGGTGAGCATCTCGCCTTCTTCCTCGACGCGAAGTAATAAACTCACCAGGTCGTCTCCCTTGTGCGCGCGCCGTTCGGGCAGCATTGCGCGAAAGTATTCGGTGAGACTGACCAGACTGTTTTGTGCACGCCGCGCGGTGTCGACAGTCGAAGTGGCATTGCCGAAAAAACTGGCAAGATCATCAGACCAGACCTGGAAGTCTCTTTGATCTTCCGCTGGTATACCGAGCATCTCTGCAATCACTCTGACTGGCAGAGGATTGGCAAACTCAGTCATGAACTCGATCTCCGACTTTCCGGCCACATCGTCCAGCAGTGAATCAACCACTTGCTGAATACGCGGGCGCAACCGCTGGATCATGTTTGGCGTAAACTCTTTATTCAGCAGTTTGCGGATGCGGCTGTGCTCTGGCGGATCGAGAAAGAGCATCCATTTGGAAAAGATCCGGTTGAACGTTGCGAATTCGGTTTGTGTCGCACTCGGGAGTGCAGCAGTCAGGTTATGGCTGCGTTGACTAGATAGACGCGCATCATGCAAGCCTGTCAACACATCAGCGTAACGAGTCACTAGCCAGGCTCCAGTGCGAAACCTATCCATCCAGTAAACCGGTGCGGCTGCCCGCAGGTAGCTGTAAGCTCTGTAGGGATTGGTAATGAAATCCGAATCAAACATGAGGCGCGATATTTTATCTGACGTTTCAAACAATTGGCCATGAACTATTGTTATATTTGTAGCCGCGATTCTAAAATGACACGCTTTACTTCCAGCCGTTATTAAATATCAGCGCTAACACGTGCCATTAGCTGAAGGTTTAAAACTCGGGCGGTACGAAATCCGTGGGCATATCGGTACGGGTGGGATGGGCCAGGTGTATCTTGCCCAGGATACGAGCGAGTTGAATCGCACGGTTGCGATCAAGCTGTTGCCTGCCGAAGTCGCGGCTGATCCGAAGTGGATGCAGCGCTTCATCCGCGAGGCCAGAACAGTCTCCGGTCTCAATCATCCGAACGTCCTCACCATCTACGAGTTTGGCGTGCACGACTCAACACGCTTCATGGCGATGGAGTATGTTGATGGCGTCACGCTGCGAGAGCACTTGAACAGCAATCGTCTGAATCTTCACGAAGTGCTCGACATCGGCGTCCAGGTTGCCGCAGCTTTGAATGCGGCGCATGAAGCGCACGTCATCCATCGCGATATCAAACCTGAAAACATCATGCTGCGCCGCCGCGACAGCATCGTGAAGGTCCTCGACTTTGGTTTGGCGAAACCCGTCAGACAGGATGGCAACTCCAACGAAGCGCCGGAGCTGTTGCACACCGAGACAGGCATCGTGATGGGCACCGTGAGTTACATGTCTCCCGAGCAATCGCTGGCCCTGAAGACTATCGACTATCGCACTGACATTTGGAGTCTAGGCGCGGTGCTCTACGAGATGATCGCCGGGCGCGTGCCCTTTGAAGGAAAAGATCTGGTCCAACAGATAGTCGCTATTCAAGAGCGACCTCATACGCCGCTATCTCAGCTTGTCGAGCACGTACCGGAACAGTTGGAACGGATCGTCGACAAAGCGTTGGCTAAAGATCCGGACAAACGCTATCAAACGGCCACCGACATGTTGAACGACATGCGGAGCCTCAAGCGTCGACTGGAGAACCAGGCTGAGAACGATCGTACCGCGCTCTTTCAGCAGCCGGTGTTGGAGCGTCAAGCGGCCACTACGCAAAGCGGGCGTTATCCGGTTTCGAGTGCGGAGTACATCGTCAACCAGGTCAAACTCCACAAGCGCGGCGCCTTAATCATTTTAGGCGTATTTGCACTCGCAGCATTCGCGACGCTGTTTTGGTACTACAAGCACACGCGGGTTGCGCCACTAACCGACAAAGACACCATCCTGCTCACTGAATTCGAGAACAAAACCGGAGAGGCCGTCTTTGACGATACACTCCGGCAGGGTCTCGTCGTGCAGTTACAGCAATCGCCTTTTCTCGACATCTTTCCCGAGACGCGCACGCGCGCAACGTTGCAGCTCATGAGTCTTTCGCCTGATGAGCGTGTGACTCGCGAGCGGGCGCGCGAGATCTGTCAGCGGCAGGGATTGAAAGCGTTCATTGCCGGCACGATCGTGAAGTTTGAGCGCAACTACTCGATCACGCTCGAAGCGCTCAACGGGCAGACTGGCGATCAACTCGCCCTCGTCCAGGTTGAAGCTGAGGGTAAGGATCAGGTGCTCAAAGCTCTCTCGCGTGCGGCCTCACAGTTGCGCGAGCAGCTCGGCGAGTCGTTGAGCTCGATTCAGAAGTTTGATGCTAAGTTGGAAGTCACCACGGCATCGCTCGAAGCGCTGAAAGAATATGCGCTGGGCAGAAGCGAACAGGATAAAGGGCAATTCTTCAAGGCCATCGAATTTTATAAACGCGCCACCGAAATGGATCCCAACTTCGCCGTGGCGTGGCTCGGGCTCGCGCTACAGTACGCGAATACCAGCCAGCCGGGACTGGCCGCGGAGTGTTTGTCGAAGGCGTTCGCGCTGAGCAGTCGCGTTAGTGAAGATGAACGCGCGCGCATCACTTATTTCTACTACCAGATCGTGACGGGCGAGTTGGAGAAGGCGATTGAGGGTCAGGAGGCGTACGTGCGAAGCTATCCTCGCGCCGCGCGTGGACCAGGCAATCTGGGAAATCTGTACTCGATCACGGGTCAGTTTGAAAAAGCAGTGGTCGCTACGACTGAGGCACAGCGACTCAATCCAAATACCACGATCTGGCCTGGAAACCTCGGTGAGGCACTGATCGGACTCAATCGCTTCGACGAAGCGCGAGATGTCTGCCGGCAGGCCCTCGCGCAAAAGTTGGATAGCACGAGTATTCGTGAGCGACTCTATACCGTGGCTTTCGTTAGTGGTGATGCGCAAGGAATGCAGGAGCAGCTCGCGTGGGCGAAAGGGAGAACTGACGAATACCGCGCGGTGTATTGGCTAGTCCAGTCGTCATCATTCGCCGGTAAGTGGAGCGAGTCGAATGAACACTTACGCAGCGCGACTGAGCTTGCGCTTCATGCTGATGCGAAGGAGGTTGTGGCCGGGTATACCGCGGATCAGGCGCTCCGTGCCGCGTGGTTGGGCCAGTTTGCGCAATCGTTAACGTTAGCGCAATCGGCGCTGAACATCGAACGCAATCGGAATGTTCTCACGCGCACCGCGCTTGCCTTCGCGCTTGCAGGTGAAGCAGCCAAAGCGCAGGCACTGATTGATGAGCTCGAGCAGAAACATCCGAAAGACACGTTGGTGAGCCAGGTCTGGTTACCGGAAATCAAAGCGGCGATCCAACTGCACAGGAATAACGCGCAGGCGGCGCTCGAGCTACTGGAAACAACGAAACGTTACGAGGCTGCGGCAGCTCTTTCGCCACAGACATTGCGCAGCATGGTTTACCTGAAGTTGGGCCAAGGGGCGCAAGCGGCGGCGGAAGCGCGCAGGATTCTGGAGCATCGTGGTCAAGGTCCGCTCTCGACCTTGTGGCCGCTGGCCCACCTTGCGCTCGCGCGTGCCTCGGCGATGCAGGGCGACACGGCCCAGGCGCGGCAGTCGTATCAGGATTTCTTCACGCTCTGGAAGGATGCAGATCCGGATCTCCCGATATTGATGGAAGCGAAGCGCGAATTGGACACAGTCAGTACCACCTCGCGGTAGCGGGTGGGTGCGCAGCCATTAGGTCCGCGTCGAGGTCAGTAGCGCATGGCTGCGCACCCACCCGCTACCGCGAGGTGGTACTGACTGTGTCCAACAGCGGATCCTGACATTTGGAACAAAGATATTCGGGAGCTTACGTGAATCTGCGTTCGGGAAAACGCGACAACGTTTATGAAATTGCTGGGCTCTGTTTGCTGCTGATTGTTCTCAGCCTGCAACTGTTCTTTTCCGTTCGCAGAGAATCGCAAACGTGGGATGAGGCGAATCATATCTTTGCCGGATATCGCTCGTGGACCGACGGCGATTTCGGGCTGAATCTCGAGCATCCGCCGCTCGTGAAACTGCTCGCGACCGCGCCCTTGTTGTCATCGCAGCCGAACTCGCCACGCTTGCAGGACGTTTCTTTAAAGAGGACGCATTTCTCGGCGGCAAGGAATTCCTCTACCGGAACGATGCTGACAAGATCCTCGCGCGCACTCGCACCACCGCAGCAATTCTGACACTGCTCACTGCGTTAGTCGTCTTCTTCGGAACGAGGGAGATGTTTGGAACCGGTGCTGCTTTCATTGCGCTCACGCTACTTACTTTCGATCCAAACCTCCTGGCCCATGGCGCGCTGATCACAACTGACGTCGGACTCGCATGCTTCATGTTTCTCAGCGTTTACTTGTTCTACCGGTTCGTGAAGTCTCCGTCTGCTTTGCGGTTGATCGTAGCCGGAATAGCGGTCGGGCTCGTACTGGCAGTCAAACACACCGGTCTTCTGGTTCTGCCCATTCTTTTCTTGCTCTCGTTTTCTCAGATGGGTCGCGCACTCAAGACGTTAGGATCGCTAGCGCTCATCACGGTTATCGGTTGTGTGGTCCTATGGTCGGTTTATGGATTTCGCTACGCCGCGCGACCAAACGGCCTGCAACTAAATCCACCGCTGGCGGAGTATGTCAAAGGTCTGAAACCTTACGAAGCCTGGCCGATCTCCCAACTGGTCAAGCGTATTTACAACCTCGTCTCGCCGATCGATGACAGTCAGCCAACTGCCACCAATATAACTCTCATGGCGGGGCAATCGCAGTCCTTCAGTGTCACGCCGCTGGTTACATTTAGCAACACGATTAAGGTTGACTGGTTGGTTGATGGAGTGTTGCAAACGAGCGGAACAGGATTCAATGTTAATAATCTGATCAGTGGTGACCATGTTGTCGAGGCGGTCGTCAAAGACAACACTCCGTTGGTGCGCAGAGACATGGAGAACTTGTTGAGTGAAAGCCGCCGATGGAACCTGACGGTAAACGCTGCTCCCACGCCGTCGCCAACACCGACCCCGACACCGACACCGGCTCCAGTATTACTGCTTGAAGAGAACTCGAACCACGGCGTCGCGTTAGATTCCGTGACTTGGTTGCGCGATCCTATCTCCGTCTTTTCAACTCGGAACTTCAGCGCGGACGGACGCACTCGCGTCGTGCTGTTTGCGATGAATGTTGAGTTGCAGGCGGGCGAGAATTTGTCGATCGTCACTGCGGAAGCGGAAGACTCACAGCATGCGATCTATCCGCTGGTGGTCGTAGACGTCCGTAATGTTCCGAACCAAACCTGGATGGCGCAGGTAGTTGTGCTGCTCCCTGACAACCTCGCGAATGCCGGAGACGTGCTTGTAAGTATCAAAGTGCGCGGGCTCCAGAGCAACAAAGTCCTCGTCAGCATTCGACCACCGCCATAAATTTCTTTCAACCTGGAATGAACAAGTCAGGAAGAGGGGCTTGCCCCCGCTGTTGCTTGGATTGGACGAGCGGGGGCAAGCCCCTCTTCCTGACTTGTTCATTCCAGGTGCGCAGAGAAAGCCGCCGTTTGATATATTGCACGGCAAGGTGCGCTACTCGCGACGTATCTTCCTTTTCCTACTGCTGGCGCTGTTTTGCGCTCCGCTTGTTATTCACATCTATTTAGGTTCGTACAGTCGCTTCATCGCCGATGACTTTTGCTCTTCTGCGGTGGCGCATTCGCGGGGTATCTTCCGCGGCTCAATCTACTGGTATCTCAACTGGAACGGCCGTTTTTCTGCAAATCTCCTCGACAGCTTGTTTGGTTATCTTGGACCAGCCGCGACTCCGTTCGCGACGGGCCTGGTCGTTACGGCATGGTTTATCGTGCTCACGATAGCCGTGAGCCAGGTTAAGCGTGAACTCGTCGAGAGCGCCATCATCGCAGCGATGGTCCTATTCGCGGTTTTAGATGTGCTTCCACTCGTGGGCCAATCTCTGTACTGGGGGCAGGGAATGAGATCAGTCGTCCCGCCGCTCATTCTCGGCACTCTTTACGTGGCGTTGATTGCGAAAAGAAGTAAGTCACAGGATAGAGCCAGTCTGCTGCTGCTCATCGCGTCAGGTCTAGTCACGTTCATCGCGGTCGGCTTCGCGGAGACGTACTTCGCTGTACAAACTGCGGCGATGGTATTCGCCCTGGTCATTCCCGTTGTGTTCAAGCGTTATGCGCCCCCGAACAGGCGAAACTATTTTCTGCTGTTGATTGCGGGACTCGCCGGCTCTCTCGCGGGCGGATTACTGATGTTCGTCGCTCCGGGAAACAAGTTCAGGCAGAGCGCTTTTCCACCTCCGCCTCCGCTTGTGGAATTGTTGAGCATCTCGTTGCGTGGCTTAAACGAGTTCTTCGATCTGGTAGTTCTGACGCCAGGCAAGAGGTATATCTGGCTTGGACTGATTTGCGCCGGCTTCATCTTCGGTCTGCAAGCGGTTCGGCGGCGTGAAGGATCGAGGCGTCGCGATGTTTGGACGTTGGTTTGGCTGCCGGTTGTTGGTTTCGTGTTGCTGCTCGCGTGTTGGGTGCCGATGGCGTGGGGCACTTCACTCACGCTCGCTTATCGCACGTTCATCATTCCCGCTTACGTCCTCGTTTGTCTGGTGATGTGCTGGTCCTACATTGCCGGTCAGTTATGCCGTAGCGCTTACGTTTCATTCGCACAGCGCACTCCGGCGGTAGCAGCCGCGCTTCCGTTAATCGTTCTACTGGCGTTCGGCATTCTCGCCGCCAACATCAGTCGCGAAATGTGGCAGCAGCGATCACTCTTCAAAGGTTATGCGCGGCGTTGGGACGAGAGGGAACGGGCGATTCAGCGCGCGAAGTCGCAGGGCCTGTCTTACGCGGTGGTGCTGCGACAACACAACTGGGCGGCGCTGGATGAGATCGCCGTTGATCCAAAGATTACGTGGTTGACGAAATGTGTTCACGACTACTACGGCATAAACGTGATTCCCGATCTTGGTGATTTGTATGGCGAGCCTGATGGGCCAGCGAAGCAGGCCGCGCTCGAGCGCCAGTTTGAGGCGATTCAGAAGCTGCCCGGCTCAGTTCCGACCGAGCTCAACCAGATCTACAAAACGGATCGCGGCAAGATCGGTTTTTACAAGAGTGAGCAGAGTCCTGATCAGATCAAGTCGTATTACGACACGGAGCTCGGCCGGCTCGGCTGGAAATACGTCGGCGAGAAGAAGGTCGAAGCGTTTCAGAGATACAGCGGCGGATCGCTGTATCTATTCTGCAACGGCGAAGTCGCCGCCACTTTATTCACGACCGTCAAAGACGAAGCGTGGCTCGGGTACACGTATTCGCTTGCCTTGAACTGGGGCATGTCCTCCGGCTACATCTGGGGCGTAACAGATTGCCCGCCGCAACGTTAAATGGCCGGAAGCGGCGGGGGCAAGCCCCTCTTCCTGACTTGTTCATTCCTCTGACTTGTCCTCTGTTGAGCGCCTTGAAAGAGAACAAGTCAGGAAGAGGGGCTTGCCCCCGCTGCTCCCTGCATCACCACTTGCTGGATCAGGCTTGTCGCAGGCTGATGTGGCCGCAGTTGGAACACGTGTGCACTTCCTCAAGCACACCGTCGAGGTCCGGATCGAACAGCGCTGGATCGTCGACGCTGTAGTCGATCTTCATGGCGTGATGGTTCATCTCATGACCGCACTCCGAGCAAATCATTTTATTCATGATCGAGTTTCTCAAGATGTTTTTGAAAATATCCGCGCCAGCTCTCAGGCAATGCCTCGGTTGCGATCGCGTGTCGCAGTAGCGCAATATTTTCCCTATCGCTGCCATACAGCCGCGTGACATCCACGACCGTCACCCCCGAAGCATTCTTCTCGAGCAGCTCGAATTCGTCACCTACACCGACTTCACCTTCTTTCAAAACTGAAAAATAAAACCCGGTACGTTCACTGCCGAGAAATCTCCTGATGATATCCGTCCGGCCAAATCGAATTCCGAGCTTGTAACAAGGCATGCGCGGCTGCGTGACCATCAGTTCAGCCGTTCCGATCCGAAATCTGTCGCCGATATTTGTGTCAGTTTCAAACAGTCCTTCGCTCGTGAAGTTCTCGCCGAACATTCCCCACGGCAAGTCCATCTCCGGCAGCTCTTGTTTCCAGAACTCGTAATGCTCCGACGGATAAAGATAGACGGCTTTGTATGGTCCACCATGAACAGACAGATCAGATTGCCGATCGCCGTCGAGATTCAACGTCCGCAGCATTACGCGTCCCGTCACTGGCTCTTTGAAGATGCCGGTCGAGACTGGTTCATCGTTCCGCAACACGAGCCGCGGCAGTCCGACGTTTAATGAAGTGATTTTCACCGGAAACCCCTCAGATCGAGATGTTCTCGCGTCCGTAGCGTAACACCTTGCTCATCCAGATCAACTCGCCGAGAAACTTGTCCATGCGCTTCTCATGCGCTTCGCGATCTTTCATATTTCCGGCGGCGTCGAAGAGTTGCTGCGCGCCCGAGAAATTTCCATCCCAAAAGATCGTGACGAGTCCGAGCTCGCGCATGACCGGCAAAAGGTTTTCGATCACGCGAGTGCCACCGAAACCTCCGGCTGAGACACCGCAAATGCCGACCGCTTTGTGAATGTATTCTTTGAGATTGGAATCGAGCACGTGTTTGAGCATGCCGGGATAACCGCGGTTGTATTCGGGAGTGACGATGACGAGACCATCCGCGCGCTCGCAGGTAGCGGAGAATCTCGTGTCCTTGATCTGCTCGCCCGCGTCGTCTCCGGGAAAATTCAGCTCGCGAATATCGATTAGCTCAGTCTCGACGCCTTCACGTTTTTCCAGTTGCTCATAAACAAACTTCGCAACGTTTTCACTGGCCCGGCCTTTACGCACGGTGCCGAGAATCACGGGAATGAATATTGGTCTGTTCATAGTGTTGTGTATTAGTCGGTCAAAGCACCCGGTAACTTACAACTCCCGTCGAAACAAAGCGAGAGTTTTTTGACTAGAATCTTGACGCGCCCATCATATTTACCCGCAGAACATCGGCACCGCGGCGCCGTCTCCGAATCCCAACCAGTTTCTTACTTCCGATCAGTGCATGGGCTGTCACAGCGCCGGCACGTATGGAAACGTGATGATGTATTCCGGCATGAAGCAGCCGGATGGTTTGACTCCGGTGATGAACGTTTCACCGTATGGCGAGTGGCGCTGGTCGCCGATGGGCCTGGCCGGGCGCGATCCGATCTTCTACGCACAACTCGAGAGCGAGATTGCTTTCGTCAAGAGTTTCTTCAAAAACGATCCGGCGAAGATTGCGGAAAACATCAAGGCCATCAACAACACGTGCTTCCGTTGTCATGGCGTGATGGGCAAGCGCCGGCTAGATGACGATCATGCTGGTAAAGGTGATTTCGATCCGGAGATGGTTTACGCGACTTACGAGAACAATCAGCAATTGTATGTCTATGGAGCTTTGGCGCGTGATGGCGTGAGCTGTATGGCGTGTCATCGAATCGTGGAAGACAAAGTGCCATTCGCGGAGTTTCTCAAGACGAGGATCACGGGGAATTTCACGACCGGCAATCCGTCCGAGTTGTTTGGACCATTCGAGGATAAAGAGATTGTCACCGATCCGATGAACAACTCGCTCGCGATCAAGCCGAAACACAGTCCGTACATCAAGAGCTCGCGGATGTGTGGTAACTGTCACACGATCAACCTGCCGTTGATGGACAATCCGTCTGCTGATGTGAATAAACCGCACCTCGAGCAGTTAACTTATCTCGAGTGGCTTAACAGTGGTTATCAAAACGAGGTTGGCGCGAATTCAAAAGCGCAAACTTGCCAGGATTGTCACATGCCGACGAAGTACACGAACTCGAAAGGCACACTCAGCATTCCTCTGATCCAACAGCCGATCGCGTTTATCGAAGACACGCAGTATCCGCAAACAGGGAATCGCCTGCCTGACGAGAAGATCTACGTTCGCTATCGGGATAAGGGATTTGCGCGTCATCAGTTTCAGGGATTGAATGTCACGCTTCTGGAGCTGTTTCGACAGTTCATGCAGCCATATAAATCGAATGGGACCAACATCCTCGCCAACGTTGTTCTCGGCGTCAGGCAAAACGATTACATGTCAGGTCTCGACGATCTCTCGACGGCGGTTGACGCCTTTGTGCAACAGGCGCAGAGCTCGACTGCTGAAGTGTCAGTGTCGCCCGTCACGATGTCGGGTCAAAAACTGGTTGCGGATGTGAAGGTGACAAACAAGACTGGTCACCGCTTTCCGAGTGGCGTGGGATTCCGGCGCGCGTTTTTGGAGTTTCGTGTAGTTGATAACGATACCGGTAAGACTGTTTGGTGTTCAGGGTGTACGAATGAGCTAGGTGTAATTATGAACGGCAATGAAAGACTGCCATCAGAGCTCTTCGACGTCTACAAAGACGGCACCAAGCCCGTGACTCTCGGCTATCCGGCAGCCTGCAACAATGCTGTTCCACAGCACTACCAACCGCACTTCTTCACCGGCTCACCAATCACGCGCCAGGACCAAGCTCAAATTTACGAAGAGCTCAACCTCAACATTCAATGCGCCATGACCACGAGTTTCCTCCGTCGCGACCACCAATTGAAAGACAACCGGCTCCTGCCCTTCGGTTGGACCAAAACAGGCCCACTCAGCGCCGACAAGTCGCCCTACATCCCCGCCGACTATCTCCACGAAACTTTTCCAGTCAGCATCGGCGGCGATCCTTCTTATTCAGACGGAAGCGGCACAAACGTCGTGCGCTACGAGATCCCCTTGAGCGCACTTCCAACGCGCAACGTAACCGTCACCGCAACTTTGTATTACCAATCAATACCGCCATATTTCCTAAACGATCGCTTCACCCAGGCCCCAACCGGCCCAGCCACCCAACGTCTCTACTATCTGACATCGAACTTGCAGACAAAGGGCACCTCGATCGAAGATTGGAAGTTCCAGATCGCGACTGCGAGCGAAGTAGCTACTCGTTAACGACTGTAGGGGCGGCCCTCTGTGGCCGCCCGTCATTGAAACCAAGATCTGAATTGAGGCAAAGCCGTGCGAATAACTGTGTTTGGAACAGGTGGCGTGGGTGGGTATTTCGGTGGGCGACTGGCGCGAGCTGGCGAGGATGTTATCTTTATTGCGCGCGGCGAGCACTTAAGAGCGATCAAAGAGAATGGGCTCAGGGTAGATAGTACCGATGGCGATTTTGTGATCAATCCGGCGAGGGCGACGGAGGATGTTGGAGAAGTTGGCGAGACCGACCTGATGATACTGGGCGTTAAAGCGTGGCAGGTGCCGGAGGCGGCGCGCACGATCAAGCCGGTCGTTAGATCAAAGACGACGGTGCTTCCGTTGCAGAATGGTGTTGAAGCCGTCCAGCAGCTTGTTGATGAGCTAGGCCGGGAGAACGTTATCGGTGGACTCTGTCGGATTGTCAGCTTCGTCGTCGGCCCGGGGCATATTCGACATGCTGGATTCAAGCCTTCAATTATCATCGGTGAGCTCGACAATCGGCGGACTGATCGCATCACAAAGATCGAGGAAGTGTTCAAGCGCGCGGGGTTGGAAATAACGATCGCGGCGGATATTCAGGTGGCGCTATGGACGAAATTTCTGTTCATAGCGTCGTTTAGCGGCGTCGGCGCGATGGCGAATGCGCCTGCCGGTGTCGTTCGCACCGATCCGAAATGGCGTACCCTGATACTCAAAGCGATGGAAGAAATTTACGCGTTGGCCCACGCGCGCGGAATCAAACTGCCGCCGGATTCAATAGATAAAGTGATGGCTAGCGTTGATGCTCTACCCGAAGACGCGACCAGCTCAATGCAACGTGACATCGCTGGGGGAAAACCTTCGGAACTCGAATCACAGAACGGCGCCGTCGTGCGCATGGCCCGAGATTCAAGGATCGACGTTCCGACACACACTCTAATTTACGAAGCACTGACTGCAGGGTAGTCGGTGTAGCCGCGCTCGCCTGGTGAATAAAACGTGGACTTATCCGGTTCGTTGAGTTCTGCGCCGCGCTTGAATCTTTCAGGAAGATCGGGGTTCGCCAAAAACTTTGTGCCATACGCGATCGCGTCGGCACCGCCTCGCGCCAAGAGCTGTGCGCCACTCTCACGAGTGAAGCCTGCGTTCGCAAAATAGACGCCGTTGTAAAGCGGGCGCAACTTCGCATGCCAGTTAGAGCTCGTGCCATCAGTCACCTGAACATAAGCGAGTCCCAACTCATTCAGGTGTTTGAGAATGAACGGATAAACCTCATCCGCGTCGCGCTCTTCGATGTCGTTGAATACGATCTGCGGCGAGAACTTCACACTGAGCCGCTCTGCCCCAATTTCACTCCGCATTGCCTCCAACACTTCAAACAGGAACCTCGTGCGGTTCTCGACCGAGCCACCGTACTCATCCGTACGCAAGTTGACGTTCGTCGTCAGAAACTGCTGGACCAGATAACCACTCGCTGAGTGCAACTCGACACCATCGAATCCGGCCGTGATCGCATTACCGGCGGCGGCGCCGAAGTCTTTCACAGTCTGCGCGATCTCCTCGCGAGTGATCTCGCGCGGCGTGACAAACTCCTTCATTCCATCATCTGTGTAGTTCTTGCCGTTAGCTCGCACCGCGCTCGGCGCAACCGGGTGTGCATGGCGCGGGAGAAAGTCGGGCAGCGCGATGCGACCGGTGTGAAATATCTGCATGAAGATCTTGCCGCCACGCGCGTGTACCGACCTCGTGACCGCGCGCCAGCTTTCAATCTGCGCGTCAGTGTAGATTCCGGGCGTGCGGACATAACCCTTCGCCATCGGCGAGACGTTTGTCGCCTCGGTAATGATCAACCCCGCGGAAGCGCGTTGAGCGTAATACGTGGCCGCATATTCGGGCTGCACTCCTTCGTCATCGGCGCGGCTGCGCGTCATCGGAGCCATGATGATCCGGTTGTCGAGTTCTATGTTTCCGATCCGCAACGGGTCGAACAGTGTCGGCATAAGTTTCTCCTTAAAAGATTGCGTTTATCAGCGTCCATCTGCGGCTATAATAACCTCTTTAAGCTTATGTCCTGATCCGAAATCGAGGAGGAGTTATGGCAACAAAAACTGAACCCGTCGACATGAAACTCGAAGTCGTGTTGCTCACGGTTTCCGACGTCGACCGCGCCAAGGCGTTTTACGAGAAGCTCGGCTGGCGTGTCGACATCGACATTGCGGGCGGCGACTTTCGCGGTGTCCAGATCACGCCGTACAACTCTGAAGCCTCGATTATTTTTGGCAAGGGAGTACCGTCCGGGAAAAACCTGGTCCTCGCTGTTGACGACGTCGACGCGGCTCGCAATGACTTGATTGCTCGCGGCGTCGATGTGAGCGAGGTCTTCCACTACGCGGGTGGACCATTCAACAACACGGTGGAGCCCGCGCGCGTCAGCGGTCGCGACCCGGAAGGCCGCTCTTACTTTTCATTTGCCTCTTTTGAAGATCCAGACGGGAATAGTTGGCAGCTTCAGGAGATCACGACGCGGCTTCCCGGTCGCGAGTGGAAACGAACTACCGATACCGCCACGCTTGCAGAGTTACTTCACGAGACGTCAGAGCATCACGACCGCTACGAGAAGACGCATGCCAAACATGACTGGTGGAACTGGTATGCGCCATATCTGAGCGCGCGTCAGAACGGCAGCAATTCGGAGGAAGCAGCAGCGGTCGCCGATCGCTACATGGATGAGACCTTTCACGTTCCACGCGTGTAGCCCATGCCGCATACCGAAATGCGTATTGCGGTACAATGCTGTCGATGAGGAATACGATAAAGTGTCTTCTGAGTTTAACCATCGCGCTGCTATTCATCAGTTGGGCCATCTCTCCGGTCCTGGCTGAACCGCAGAATCCCAAGACAGCCGAAGAGTATAACAACCGCGGACTCAGTCGACAGAGTAGCGGCGACCTTGATGGGGCGATTGCAGACTACACGAAAGCGCTCACTTTGAAATCAATACCTGTGGTCATGGCGATTATTTATAACAATCGCGCGAATGCTTTCATGGCCAAAAACGATTTCGCGGCAGCCATTACCGACTACGGCAGCGCGATCCAGCTACAACCGACTAATTTCGAAAATTATTACAACCGTGGCATCGCCCTCTATAACAAGCGGGACCTGGACGCTGCCTTAGCTGACTTCAGCAAAGCTATCGAGCTCCAGCCGAACTTCGCCGCGGCCTACAACGATCGCGGGAATGTTCGCAGTGATAAAGGTGACGTTGCCGGAGCAATCGCTGATTATTCAACCGCGATCTCACTCTCACCGAAGAGCGTAGCCTTCTACTACAACCGTGGAATCGCACTGCAAAACCAACAGCAAACTGACGCGGCCATCAAGGACTTCAACTACGCCCTGCAACTGAGTCCCGACTTTCACAAAGCAAACATCAATCGCGCGGTTGCCCTCCTGGAAAAAGGAGATCTTGACGGAGCCATCGCCGACTACACGCATGCGCTCGAGTTTGAAACGAACGACGCCTCACTTTTTTACGGTCGTGGCTCGGCAAGACAAAAGAAGAACGATCTCGAAGGCGCCCTCGCTGACTACACCAAAACGATCGAGCTCGATCCCGCGCATGCATTAGCCTATGCAAACCGCGGCGTCGTTAAAGTGCTGCTGAAAAAGACAGACTACGCTGCAGATTTCGAAACCGCCTTCCGCCTCAATCCATCTCTGAAAGCAAGTTACAGCAAATTCTACGAAGGCCGCCGCAAACCTTGAGCTTCGCGGTGAGTTGCTGTCGAACAATGGTTTAACTTTTTAATCTAACTTTTGATCTCAGCGCTTGTTCAACTTGATCTCGGCTTAGCTCGCTGGACGCAATGGCTAGAAATAACGTGACGATCTCTTCATTAGACATCGTTAGTTCGTGCCCATTCGTTTCGAGAAATGCTTCAGTGATGGCTGCGGCGAAACGCTTGTTGCCATCGAGGAAGGCGTGTGCTTGCGCCAGGTGATAAGCGTACGTTGCTGCACAACTCACAACATCAGCGGCTTCATAGTGATGGCGATTTTCAGCGGCGGCAAGAGCCGATTCGAGTGAAGCATCATCCCTGAGTCCACTTGTTCCGCCGGTTTCGGCGATCAGTCTCGCGTGAATCCTGATTAAATCGAGCTTCTCCGGGAATTTCATCGGTGAGAAGTTTTAGCTTTCGGGACCTTTAGCTAATTCTTCGTAAGCGCTCCGCCGTTTCGAGAGGATCGATTCGAAAGCACTCATGAATTCATGTGAACGTTTCGCTTCTTCGAGCGATCGAACTACCAAGGCTCGTCCTACAATCTCGACCTCAAGTTCCGCGCCCGCCTCAACACCTAGCGCCTCAAGTGCTTCAGGCGGAAGCGGCACCGACGAACTCTGATCTAATGTGGTAAGGGTTTTAGACATGCCCAGATTGTAGCACGGCAGCTATGCACTGACAGGCTGAGGCCGTTCAGATGAACCGATCACAAACTGTGATCAGTTCTGATGGCGTTCGACGCGGTATCCGAGGCTTAGTTCTTTGTGCTTTTACGTTCGCTGAGGGCGTAGAGGGTGTTTTCGCCGCGGATGATTAGCATGCCGTCGGAGAGAGCGGGGGTGGCCATGAGGGGTTGGCCCATTGTGTTGCGCGAGAGTAATTCGTATTGTCTGCCGGCTTTCACTACAAAAACGTCACCGTCTTCGCTCGACAGGTACAACTTGCCATTCGCCGCGACTGGTGAGGCGCTGAATGAGGTCGGGAGGCGCTGCTGGTAGATGGTCTCGCCGGTTTTGGCGTCGTAGGCGCTGAGGACGCCGTTGTCCGCAAGAACGTAGAACAAATCATCGTAGATGATCGGTGTCGGTGTGTAAGGACTGCCTTTGCTGGTGGTCCAGGCGAGAAAGGCGTTCTTGTTTTCGCCTGGCTTGAGCGAGATGTCGCCGACCGCGCCGGGACGGAATGCATACATCGCGCGGCCCGGTGGATAGCCGCCCGTGATGTAAATGAGATCGTTTGCGATGAGCGGCGCCTGCATCTTCACTTGCGTGTCGTTGTCTGCAAAGCGCCAGAGTTCCTTGCCGGTTAAAGGATCGTATCCACGAATGTAGCGACCGCCGTTCGCGATCAGCTCCACGCGATCCTTGCCTTGATAGATCGCAGGCGTGGTCCAAGACGTGATCTCGTTGCGTTCGACGCGCCACGCCTGTTTGCCGTCTTTGAGATTGAACGCAGCGATGAACGATTGCTTGTGACCGTCTGCCTGAACGATTACGAGGTCGCGATAAATGATCGGACTACTCGCGTGTCCCCACGAAGATTCTTTGTCGTCCCAGAGTCCCGGATTCAGCACGCCGAGATCCTGTTTCCACTGCAACTTACCTTTTAAGTCGTAACAGGCGAGACCTTCGGAACCGAACAGCGCAACAACGTAACGGCCGTCGGGTAACTGGAGTCGAGTTAGCCTGCGTCGCCTTGACGTGACGTTTGGCTCGTGGCACGCCTTCGTAAGCTTTCTGGGTCCAGATCACGCGGCCGTTACGTTTGTCCAAAGCGAAGATCATCCAGGTGTGACTGACGTCGTCGTTTGCCAGGTCAATGCCTCGATCCTTCGCGTTGAAAGTGGGCTTTGCTTCACTGCTGACGGCAGTGATCACAAAGATATTGTCGCCCCAAACAATCGGACTCGAATGTGAAAGACCAGGAATGTTCGTTTTCCAGAGAACGTTTTGCGACTTTTCGAGATCCCAGGTGACGGGCGGATTTGTGCCCTCGGCAACGCCCGACGCGTTTGGACCACGAAACGAGGGCCAGTTCTGCGCGTTGATCGTTACCGAGGAGAGGAAGATTAATGAAATAGCCAGACGTTTCATGTGGTAATCTCAAACCTTAGCCACAGATTACACGGATGAAAGACGGATTTAGCTCTTGGCTTTCATCGCCGCCAGCTCTGACTCGAGCTTCTTGATCTCCTCTTCGACACCGGGTTTGAAGTCTGAGCTTACGCTCGTTACCGATTTCTTGAGCGCCATGATGCGAGCGACGTGCAATGCCTGATCCGCCGGGACGCTGATGTCCGGCGTCACGCCTGTGCCTTCCCAGTTGGTTTTAGTAATCGGATTAATTGCGCGCCCGGTTGGTACAAACATTCCGAAGTGCTCGTTGATGCGGAAACCACCGCCCGGATGCGCGCCGCCGCCGGTCGTCTCGCCGATGATCGTCGCGCGCTTGAGGTTCTTCAGGTTGTAAGTGAATTCTTCTGCGCCGGAGAACGTCCGTTTGCTCGTCAACACATAAACGTCCTTGTTCAGGTAACGCTTGCCGGCTACCACTTTCTTCGTCCAGAACTCATCCGTGCGATTGCCTTCGCGCCAATAAAGATCATTCAGGTGGACCGGCTCAGGACCAAACAAGTAAGAACAAACGAGTGCGACCATCGCCGGATTGCCGCCGCCGTTCTTTCTCATATCGATGATCAGGGCGTCAGTACCGTTTAGAAAATTCATCGCGGCGGCGACTGTGTCGGCGCCGAGCTCTTCATCCATAAACTGGAAGAACTCGAGATAACCGATGTTGCCCGGCAGTCGCTCAACCTTGCCAAAACCATGATTCATCCAGGTCAGGTCGCGCTTTCGTTGTTCGCGCTCTTCGGCTGTCGGCTCCTGGCGCTGCCCACGCTCGGGAATCGCCTCGTTTGAATAGCGCACACGCAGGTGCTTGTCGTGACTGACAGCTTGTAGATCGTTCGTCAGCTTAGTGGCAAACTCCTTCGCGCTCGTGATCTGATCGTATTCCTTCTTGTCGACGCGTTCGCGAATCGACTGCTCCATCTTCTTCGCCACATCGGGAAACACGTACGAGTCGTTAAGACGTTTTAGAATTCCATCGATCACCTGTGTTCGTGTGGCGGCGTCGATGGTGAGATCGGGTTGTTCCGGCTGCGCGAAGCTCACGACCGCGCATGAGAGTGCGAGTGAGCAAAGGATGGCCAGACGAAAAACGGTATTGAGCATAGGTGGTTCTCCTTACTTAATTGGCAACAAATTGAATCGAAACGACTGAGTAGATCGTGACCTTGAAGACGTATACGCGCGGAGAAAGTTCCGAAGAAATTCAGCCGCGGATTGGACGGATCTCGTCAAACCGGATTTTCGCTGATCTGAACTAGCTTGGTGCGGCTGGAGCCGCCGGATTTGATGGAAACTGCAGATTTTCGGAGGCGAAAGTGTTTAGCGACGAGCGCGATCAGCTCCTCATTCGCCTTGCCATCCACTGGCGGTGATTTGATCTGGGCCAGCCACTTTCCGTCTTCGTTTTGCTGAAGCAGACTAGTGCGTGAGTTGGGTTTGACTTTGATCTGAAGGATTCTCGACGGCATTGAACGAGAATGTTATCACTCACAGCCGATGCCGTTATGGTTTCCGTCTAATTTATAGATGTCTTTGCCGATCACCCGGACGGGACCTTTCACGTATTTTGGTCCATTACCTTTTCCACCAAAACAGTCGACATCACTCGCTATCGGAACGCATGGGGAGTAGTTCGGATCACACTGCGAATCTGCCTGCGTTTGCGGCGGTGGTAGTGGGGCAGCAGCTACGGTCGGGTTATAATTCGGCTTGTTGACCGACTCCGCGGGCTTAGCGGTGCGACAAGCCTTGACGAGGATTACAGCGACCAGTACGACTACTGCTGCCGTGAGTTTGTTTCTAAAACCATTCAATCGGGGGCCTCACACTATTTATGAGAAACTGACAATTCCATTACATTTCCGGCCAAATATTCATGTTGACGAGCCGGGTCCGCCTATGTCTAATGTTTAGGTGGCTCGTCTACTTTCCTCGCGTGACGCGATATTCTGGAAACATCGCCATCGCAGCCAGCGCGATACGCTGTCAGCGATGGTCGGCGGTTTTGATCTGGACGTCCTCGAGAAGTTCTACACGCTTTCCGCTGATCAGTTGGCCCGGCTCTTCAACATCTACGAAGCCGAATATGGCGATGGCCCAGCACGCTATGCGCGGAAAGTTTATAGCGAGTGGAAGGCGGGAACAGTCAATCCCAGCGCGCAGACGATTAATCGTTTGCTGGACCAACTGCCTCAGGTTCTAAACTTCGACGGCAAATGTGAGTTATTGAGACACCTACGCGAGCGACACCGCAAACCTGAACATCACTCCATCAAAGTGAAGGTTGATGATTGGAAGTCGCAACTGGTTCCACTCGTGAAGCGCATCGTTGAAAAGGCATACACGTCAAATCTTCCCGAGATAGTTGAACAACGGTTGACCTGGTTATCGAGTGGAGACATGCAAGTCGCTCGCGGGCTTCTGTCTCATTCGCAGGCTCTCGAGGGCGCAGTTGCTGTTAGACTATTAGAGCACGAGATGCGCGATCTCGATGAGGTTCTGACACGCGTACACGGAGCGGCGAAGATCACGCATACGATTAGCTTGCCCTACGGTAACATTGAGCTGAGAATCTCAGGGAGACACAAGATGGCTAACGACGAAAACAACCAAACCGATCTGGTCAAACAAAGCAACACCGGCCTGTTTAAGCCTACGGCTGACGACATCTTCGACGATGTGTTCAGCAACCTCGATGAAGATCAGGCGCGCCAGGTTAAAGCGAAGGCTGCTCAGGAGGCGATGCGCATCGTCGCGGAAAAGAAGCGCGGCGAGATCAAGTATGAGAATGCCGCGAAAGATATTGCCAATTTCGTAGCTAACGCTGACCTGATGGACCAGCGCAAGACGGATTACCAGATGAGTGGTCAATTCGAGAGCGCATCCGGCATGACAAAGATACAGGTGGGGCGAAACTGGTCTCAGACCATTGTCATCGCGGTGGTGATTGGACTCATAATTATTACCGTTGGAATCTATTTGTTGAAAATTTTATAACCACCGCTTTTTAATCTTCACAACTTCCTCGATCGCCTCTATCATCGCGCATTCGTAAAAAAGAAAAATTTTCCGGCAGGTGTGTCGATTTCGGCGATCGTCGTTCGACTTACTGTTGGAATTCCGAATTTGCTGATAACCACTAAAGAAGGAACGAAAAGATGAGCAATGTACGCGTACTCGTAGGCACCCGCAAAGGGGCATTTATTCTTAGTTCGGATGGAAAACGTGAGAAATGGGACGTTAGTGGGCCGCATTTCGCCGGATGGGAGATTTACCACATGAAGGGTTCGGCCGTGGACCCGAACCGCATTTACGCGTCGCAAACGAGCGGCTGGTTTGGTCAGATCATCCAGCGCTCTGACGACGGCGGCAAGACGTGGTTCCAGCCCGGCACGCCAGCCGGCACGGTCATGAAGACGCCCGAAGGCATGCCGATGGGCGAGAGCAATAAATTTGTTTACGACACGTCAGAGGAAACCGGCAAGCCGCTCACGACGCACCAGTTTTATGACGGCACTCCGAATCCGTGGGAGTTCAAGCGAGTTTGGCATCTCGAGCCTTCACTCGACGATCCGGACACGGTTTTTGCCGGTATCGAAGATGCCGCTTTGTTTCGCACGACCAACGGCGGGCAAACGTGGCAGGAGCTTCCGGGTCTGCGCGGTCACGGCACTGGATCGCAGTGGCAACCGGGCGCGGGCGGCATGTGCCTGCACACGATCATTCTCGATCCTGACAATCGTGAAAGGATCTATGTCGCCATTTCCGCGGCGGGTGCGTTTCGTAGTGACGACAGCGGCGTGACGTGGAAACCGATCAATCAGGGATTGCACTCGCAATACATTCCCGACCCGCACGCTGAAGTGGGCCATTGCGTTCATCACATTGCGAAGCATCCGTCGAAGCCAAACGTGCTGTTCATGCAGAAGCACTGGGACGTGCTGCGCACCGACGATGCGGGCGACTCGTGGCATGAGGTCAGCGGCAACCTGCCGACTGATTTTGGTTTTGTGATCGATGTTCACGCGCACGAGCCGGAAACGATCTACGTCGTGCCGATCAAGAGCGACAGCGAGCACTATCCGCCGGATGGCAAGCTGCGCGTCTATCGCAGTCGCACGGGTGGCAATGAATGGGAGCCGCTGACGAAGGGTCTGCCGCAGGAGAACTGTTACGTGAACGTGCTGCGCGATGCGATGGCGGTCGATTCGCTTGATTCATGTGGCGTGTACTTTGGCACGACTGGCGGTCAGGTATATGGCTCGTCTGACGGTGGCGACAATTGGACGCCGATCGTTCGCGATCTGCCGCCGGTGCTTTCAGTGGAGGTCCAGACACTGACATGATTGTCGTAGTTTTGCCGGCCCATCTGCGAGCGCTGGCGGGTGTCAGTGGTGATGTGCAACTTGAGATTGACGGCGCAGTGACACGACGCTCAATACTCGACGCGCTCGAGGCACGTTATCCGATGCTGCGTGGGACCATTCGCGATCACGTCGGAGGAGAGCGACGTCCGTTGTTGCGGTTCTTTGCGTGCGGTGAAGACGTGACGCACGACGCGGCGGATGCACCGTTGCCGGCTGCAATCGCTGCGGGCACGGAGCCGTTTTACATCATCGGCGCGATTGCCGGAGGTTAAAAATCATAGGGAGTTTTATGGAAACAAATACGATTCGACTACATAGGGTGCTGATGGCGCCGCCGGAGCGAGTTTACAAAGCATTCACTGATGCTGGTGCGATGTGTAAGTGGCTACCACCGAATGGATTCACGTGTACGGTTCATCATCTCGATCCGAAAGTTGGCGGCACGTATAAGATGTCGTTCACGAATTTTTCGAGCGGCAACAGTCACTCGTTTGGTGGTGAGTATCACGAGCTCAAACCAAACGAGCTCCTGCGCTACAGCGATCGCTTCGACGACCCGAACATGCCCGGAGAAATGATGACGACGGTCAGGTTGAAGAAAGTGTCGGTAGGAACTGAATTAAATATTGTGCAGGAGGGCGTCCCCAGCGTCATCCCACCCGAAGCCTGTTATCTCGGCTGGCAGGAGTCTTTAACCCTCCTCAAGCAACTCGTCGAAGCCGAGATTCCCGACGGGATGTAAATCCTAGCCACGGATGACACGGATTCGATCCGGATCTCATCCGTGTCATCCGTGGCTAAAAATTCTGTTGACCTCTAGCGCTTCTTTATTGCTTAGAAATTGTTCTATGTCTTGTCGAGACTTAGACCACATGCAATAATCGGAGATATGAGAGTTTTGGCTCAAGACATCACGACACGTGCCTTGCCTACATCTCTGAGCCGTGACGAAAGGGAGTATATACGACTAGCCGCAAGGTTTCTGAGAGAACAAGGGGCCAGGAGGGTATGGCTATTTGGCTCATTAGCAAAGGGCCGTCGACCTACGGTTCATTCAGACTTCGACTTTGCTGTGGAAGGACTTCCTGAAGATCGGTTGTTCGGAAGCGTGGGTCATCTACTGCAAATTTTGCCTCGGCCAGTCGATGTCGTTGAGTTTGAAAACTGCTCGACACTTTTGCGTGAGCAAATTGTTGAGCACGGAATAGTCCTTGATGATGAAGATTGACTCTAAGAGTGCCCTCACCCTATCTGCTTTATAGCTTTGCCTCAAAAGTCCAAATCATTCTTGGACCGGGTCAGTACAGGGAGCGGTAGCGACCTGGTCAGTTGATCAACATTCACTTCTGGCATGACCAGGTCGCTACCGCTCCCTGTACTGACCCGGTTCCAAGTGCGATCCCCTACCTTTGAGGCAAAGCCTGCTTCATTCAGATTTCTCTTACGACGATCGGGCGTATCGAAATCAGATTTCTCAATTTAATCTAAATAACCTAAGTCCGACTGAGTCGGATTCGCTCGGGTACTCGCTGCACAACATGCGCCTATATCGGTCTAATCAACAATACGCCTTCGCCGCCGCTAAAGATTCCGGCAATGCAGCCGGTCATTAAGGTGGCTAAGGTGGCGGCGAGGAGAGCTCGGAGGCCGAGGCTGGCGAGGTCGTCGCAACGGGTGGGGGCGAGGGCGGCGGTGCCGCCGACGAAGATTGCCATGGCGGCGATGTGGGCGAAGCCGCAGAGGGCGTAGGTTAGGACCACTACTGTTCGAGGGTCGGTTATTTGGCCGGTGGAGATGAGTTGAGAGAGATGGTTGTAGGAGAAGACTTCGGTCAGTATCACGCGCTCGCCTAATAGACGTGCGGCGACGGGAACGTCGCTGGTTTGTAAGCCGAGCAGAAAAGCAAAGGGATAAAATACCCAGCTGAGAATTCTCACGATCGATAACGGCTCACTCATCCCAAACCACGAGCTCGCCACTCCGAGTAACTTATCAAGCAACGCCACGATCCCTAAGATTGCAATGATCAAGGCACAGATGCCGGCGGAGAGTCTCAACCCATCCATCGCGCCCTGAATAATCGCGCCGATCAGGTTCTTCGATCGCTCTGACTCATCTTCCGGTGGCACAGCCGCGAGCGTCTCCGGCGTCTCGGTTTCCGGGATCAAAAGTTTCGAGACAACGACGCAAGCAGGAATCGCGAGGATCGACGCCGAGATCAAATGTCCCGCAATCTGTGGAAACACACCTGCCATGAAGGCCACGTAAACTCCGAGTACACTCGATGCCACCGTGGCCATGCCCGTAGTCAATATTAATAGCAACTCCGAGCGCGTCATCCTCTCGAGATAAGGCCGGATCACGAGCGCCGATTCAACGCCGACGAAGATGTTCGCCGCGCTCGAGAGTGATTCGGCGCCGCTGATCTTCATGGTGCGATGAAAAAGCCACGCGAAGAGTCGCACGAAGACCTGTAACACGCGCAAGTGATAGAGCATCGCGGTGAACGCCGCAAAGAAGATCACGACCGGCAGCACCTGGAATACGAGTATGAAACCGATAGACCCCGACTCGCCCGGACTCGCCGCCAGTGGTCCAAACAAAAACACCGACCCGCTCTTTGACGCGTTGAGCAGCGCCAGCACCGCGTCGTTCAGCCAGAGCAAGACTCTCTGCGTAACAGGCAACCGAAAGATGATCAGACCAATTAGGAGTTGCAGCGCCACGCCCCAGGCGATCGTCTTCCACGCAACGCGACGACGATTACTGGAAAGCAGCCACGCCACACCCGCAAAGATCACGAAGCCCACGAGCGACACCGCGTGATGAATCATCTCGTTTTCGTCCCTTTATCGGCTTTTAGAACGCTTTGGTTCGCCGTCGGAATAGTACGTAATGACGCGGTAAATCCGCATCCATTCCGGAATCGGTTCCCCGCCGGGTTGCGATTGAATGTTTTGCTGTTCGATCCAATTGCCGTGGTTATCGAATTTGTAAACGTAGCTGTGAGCGTAAGTATACTTGCAGCATTTACTCGCTTTAATGAAATTCCCGTCTTGATCGTAGTCAAAGGTGATCACTGCATCCTGATTGCCTTTTAAATCGAACTCAGTTCGCTTGGTCCACTGATTCTTTTCGTTATATGAGAGCAGGTTTTTCATCGGCGCCGCACTTCGGCCCTCGTAATAGAAGTCCCAGGTTGCCAGCACTTCTCGTTTCTCGGGATAGTATGTGTAGCTGGTCTTGCCCGTTTCTTTACCGTCTGCGTCGTAGATGGTTGATCCCGTCAGCCGGTTTTGCGAATCGTACTGAAAAACCTGGCTCTGCGTATATTCGCCCTCCGGTGTAAACATCAACTCCTTCTCCAACCTTCCCTGCGAGTCGTACCGGTAAATCGTTTTTCCTCCGAGACGGACCATTGTCCCGGAATGGATTTCGATACTGGCATTAGTGCTCACACTCTCAATCAAACGGCCATTGAGATCGTAGACTTCCGCTACCGAACTGAAGACGTGTTCGAGGCGTTGTTCGACTGTTAGAACGGTGTGCACCGGTCCTTTCAATTTTGCCTCCGGGACGCCGTCGAACCCGACCGGAAATTGAGTGAACTGAGCGCGAGCAGTGGTAACGAACGTGCCAAGCAACAGAAGCAGGAGGAATGGTTTGTTCATGTTGTTCAGAGTAACACACACAATCTTTTGGCGCTTTTCCGTACTTTCCCGTAGAATAACCTCCCCTTTGATATCCCCTGATCGAGCCGTGGGGCTGACCCTGCAGGCCGGAGTCTGTCAATCCAAATGCCTGACGAAATCAAGACGAACAATATCCTGGTGGTTGACGATTCGCCTACCATGAGGCGCATGGTAATTACGTCTCTGGGCTCACTGCGAAAGGTGAAGTCGACGCAGGCCGGCAGCGGACTCGAAGCCATCGAGCGACTGGCCATCGAACCCGTCGACCTCATGGTGCTCGATCTAAACATGCCTGACATGCACGGCATGGAAGTAATCGATTTTGTCCGAAAGCACCAGGCTTATCGAAACATCCCGATCGTGGTGCTGACGACCAAGGGCGAAGAGTCGAGCCGCACGCAAGCTTTAGCCGCAGGCGCGAATCGTTACCTAACCAAACCTTTCGATCCGCGACATCTGGCTGACGTGGTTGGCTCATTGCTGAATGCGAGTTGATGGATAACCCAAACCCCGACAACCGTGGCGAGTTTTTCGATCAGTTCCTCGACGATTACTACGCCGAGTGTGACGAACACCTGATCTCGATCCGCCGCTCGCTCGTTACGCTCGAAGACGAGGTCGATGCGGGCACGCTCGATCGCGCTGTGCTCGATAACCTCTTTCGCAGCTTCCACACGTTGAAGGGGATCTCGGGGATGGTCGGGCTAGGCGCCGCCGAACAGCTCGCGCATCATCTCGAGAGCTATCTCCGTGAGCTGCGTGAAGGAACAGTTCTGCTGAGCGAGCCGGGATTCGAGGCGCTCTCAGCGGGCGTGTCGTTGCTCGAAGGTGTTATCAACGCGCGTCGCAACGATCAGGAGATTCCGTCAATCGACGATGCTGTCGAGCGGCTGCAGGCGGTCGCGTCTGAAACAGTCGCGAGCAAGATCGAAACTACATCATCAGTCCCGGAGAGCGATGCTACGGCGACGCGCTGGTTGGTCGAGTTCACACCGACTGCGGAACTTGCCGAGCGCGGCGTCAACGTGAACAGCGTGCGCTCACGGCTGCAGGAGCTTGGACAGTTGATCCAGGCGAAGCCGGTGGTCAAAGGCGCGGGCGGAATCGCTTTCGAGTTCATCGTCGCAACTAGCGCAGACAAGTCAGGTCTCGAAGCCGATGGTTTGACGTTCAAGCCTGTTCCGGTTGAACCTGCGCCCCGAGCGAAAGAAAGCCAGATAGCGACGATTGCTCCCGCGAGTGTCGTGCGCGTCGATCTCGAACGGCTCGATGACTTAATGCGAATCATCGGTGAGCTCGTGATCAGCCGCACGCGGCTCGAGGATCAACTGACCGAGTTGAAACGAATAACACCGCCTGCCCTCTGGCGCTCGCTCCAGGAAACAAACCTGAGCATGGGACGCCAGATCAGAGACCTGCGCGAGAGCGTGATGCGCGTGCGCATGGTGCAGATCGGTGAGATCTTCGAGCGCATGACGTTTGTCGTCCGCGATCTGGCGCGTGAGAGCGGGAAGAAGATCATCGTGCAGCTCAGCGGGGGCGAAACTGAGATCGACAAGTTTCTCGTCGAGCGCATGATGGATCCACTGATGCATCTCGTGCGAAATGCCGTGAGTCATGGACTCGAAACCATGGCCGAGCGCGAGGCGCAAGGGAAGCGGACTGAGGGTCTGTTATCGCTGAGCGCAACGACCGAAGGTGAAATGATCGTGATCAAGATTGCCGACGACGGGCGCGGCATCGATCGACGTCTCGTACTCGATAGGGCGCGCGCGCGCGGTCTCAGCCACGACAACACAGATCTAGACGACGCCGCTTTACTCGATCTGATCGCTACTCCCGGATTCTCAACACGCGACGAAGCCGATCGAGAGAGCGGTCGTGGCGTGGGAATGGACGTCGTCAAAAAGGCGACCCTCGAGCTTGGCGGTCGAATCACCCTCGCGACGAAACTCGGCGAAGGAACCACCTTCACTATCGAGTTGCCTTTGACGCTCGCGATCGCTGAAGCTCTCATCGTCAGCGTGGATGGTCAACGTTTTGCGGTGCCGCAGTCGGGCGTGAGGGAAGTGTTTGAGGTCGAGTCGGCGTCGACGAAGGTGTTGGAGAACAACGAGATCGTCTCGTATCGCGGGAAAGTCCTGCCGCTGCTTCGTCTCGATCGTGTTTTCGAGATGAATCATCAACGTGGCGAGAAGTTTCACGTCCTCGTGATTGGTGAGGATGCAAACGCGGTCGGACTGGCGGTCGATCGAATAATCGGACAGCGAGAGATCGTCGTGCGCGCCATCAAAGATCCGCTCGCGCAAAGCAAAGGCATCGCGGGAGCGACGGAGCTCGGCGATCAGCGCGTGGTGCTGATACTGGACATCAGCGCCCTTCGACAGCTCGCAGTAACGTCACAACATTAGCCACGGATGACACAGATGGAGCCATTCATAATCTTCGAATTGGCGGGCACGAACTACGGCGTCCGCAGTAGCTTTGTGCAACAGATCGAGATGATCGACGACGTGGCGCCGGTGCCGAATGCTCATCCCGCGGTTGAAGGAGTCGTGCTCGTGCGCGGGCAGGTGATTCCGGCGTTGAACCTGCGCATGCGTTTCGGTTTCGAAAGGATTGAACGCGAGCTGCGGTCGCGATTGGTTGTCATTAATACAGGAACGCGGGTGGTCGGGCTCGTCGTCGATACGGCGCGCGAGTTTCTCAAGATTCCAACGGAGTCGATCGAGCCGCCGCCCGAAGCGCTTACCGGATTGAGCGGTCACTACCTCGAAGGCATCGCCACGATTGGCGAACGCATGATTCTGATTTTGAATTTAGACGCGGTGCTCGATCTCGATTACCAGGTCGAGCCGCAGATTTCATAAGACGGAGATAAGACTATGTCTCAGGTACTACTGGGCTCAAACGACAATTTCGAGAGAGACATCGGATTGGTGCGCCAGCAAGCAGTGCAGGTGGCCGAATCCGCCAGTGAAATCACAGTCACGGCCAACGAGGTGGCTGAAGGAGCGGAGACACAGCTTCGACTGCTCGACGGCACTGTCGCGATCGCCAGCGAGATGACTGCATCGATGGGCGAGTCGACGACTCAGCTCGAGTCGATTGCGACTTCAGTCGAAGAGCTCGCTTCGTCGGTCAACGAGAGCGCCGCATCGATCGAAGAGGTCAGCAAGAATGCTGAATCTCTCGCCGCATCGATCAATCAGATCTCGGCGGCGATCGAGCAAAACGCGCGCTCGATTGAAGGCGTCAACGGCACGACGCAAAGCATGGCGACGTCCGCTGAAGAAGTTACGGGCGCGATGACGGAGATTGCCGGGTCGATCAAATCCGTCAGTGCCGACACAGAAGCACTCACCGCATCGGTGAACGAAACGGCGGCCAGCATGGAAGAGGTGGCTGCCTCGATCGCGAGTCTCTCCGGAAATGCTGACGATCTCACCGTGTCCGCGGAGGAGACTTCTTCAGCGATCAACGAAATGGCGGCCTCGATCGAAGAGGTTGCAGCGATGACCGAGGGCCTCGCGTCGTCAGTGGAAGAAGTGTCGACTTCGATCGAGCAGATGGCGCGTTCGGTTCAGAGCGTCGCGCAGAATGCGGAGCGAATTACAGACGCCGCCACGAATGCTGCCGGCAGCGCTAATCAAATGGACCGTTCGTTACAGTCGGTCGTGGCGTTGACGAAGCGCGCCGAGGAAGCGACGACGCAGTTAACCAGACAAGCCGAGGAAGGCGGAGCCGCAGCGCAGAAGTCGATGCAGGGATTGCAGCGCGTGCGCACGGCGATGGAGCAATCAGCGGGCGTCATCCGCGAGATGGGAAAACGTTCCGATGAGATCGGCGGCATCGTCAACACGATCAACGTCATCGCTGAGCGCACCAACATGCTTTCGCTCAACGCTTCGATCGAAGCAGCGCGTGCCGGAGATGCTGGTCGAGGCTTTGCCGTAGTTGCGGAAGAGATCAGAAATCTTGCCGATCGATCCGCGCAGGCGACGGCGGATATCGCGGTGATCATCCGTTCGCTTCAGGAAGTAGTCAGAGAAGCTGTGACTGCTGCGAGCGACGGAATGCGTGTAGCCGACGAGAGCGGTCAACTCGCGGAAGAAGGCGCGTCTGGTCTCAGGAAGATATTGAGCGGAATCAATCAAACAGCGCAGCTCGTCACGCAAATTGCGGACGCCACCGAGGAACAACTGACGGCTGGTCAACAGGTGGTGACCGCAATCGAGACGACTGCCACGCAAACAAAACAAGTTTCCAACGCCGTGATTGAACAAGCTCAGGTTTCGCAACAGATCGTCAAAGCATCAGCGGAGATGCGGAAGACGGCAAAGGAAGTCAGCAAGGCCGTAAATGAGCAGGGGCGCGCGGCGCGGGAGATCATCAAGGCAGCGCAGAGCACGAGCGGTTCGGCAAAGCAGGTGCGCAGGGCTTCGAACGAACAAGCCACGGCCGCCAAACAGATTACTCAAGCCATCGAATCGATGCGCCAGGGCGCGTCGACGACGGCGCGTGCGTTGGCTGAACAGGCAGTGGCCGGCGATCAGGTCTCGAAAGAAGCGATCCAACTCGCGCGACAGATCGGTGAGATCAGCAGAGCGGTGAGTGAGCAGGCGAAGGCGTCGGCTGAGATTACCGAAGCGACGCAGAGCATGCGGTTGCAATCAGATCAAGTGACGAAGGCGATGCGCGAGCAGACGCGCACGGCGCATGAGATGAGTGTGGCCGTCGGCAATGTTTCGAAAGAGGCGCTGCGGGTTACGAACGCCAATCGTGATCATCTCGATGCAGCCGACAGGATTCGCAGCGGTGTTTATGAGTTGCGCCAGATAACCAATCGGAATGCGGATGGAGTGAAAGCAACGTTGACGAGCACGTCCGGTTTGGCCGATCGCGCGCGCCAGCTCGGTGAGATCATGGACAGCATGATCGGCGGCAACGGCGCTGAGAAGCCTAAACGCAAGCGTGCGCGAAAACCGGCCGCGGATGAAAATGGATGACGCAGATCGGCGTTTTTACAACCGATACTGAGCTCGTGATTCGAGTTTGGGATGCGACGCTCGCGCGGCTCACCGGCATCAGTGAGGATTCTGCTTCGGGTCGAGCTCTGACTACGCTGCTGCCCGATATCGAGAAGCGCGGCTTGTTGAAGCGTTTCGAGAGATCGCTCAATGAAGGAGTGGTGGAAGTGCTCGCGCCGGCCTTTCATCATTATCTGATCCCTTGTGGTCCAGTTAATCCTGCGAAACATTTCGAGCAGATGCAGCAGCGCGTGACGATAGCGCCGCTGCGTGATGAAGATGCGATTGCCGGACTCCTCGTTACCGTCGAAGACGTCACCGACCGGCTCGAACGTGAACGCGAGTTAGCTGAAGGTGATGAGTCCACGCGACTGAATGCGGCCGAGACGATTCGTGATGATGAGTCTCACGATGCAGCGTCGTTGCTTGGCGCGTTGAGTGACGACAGTTGGAGAGTTCGTCGCGCTGCGATCAAGGGAGTGTCGCAACGCGCCGCGCCGGAAGCGATCACAGCGCTGATCAGCTCGGTAGTCGAACACCATCAAAATCCTTCGCTATTGAACAGCGCGCTTCAGGTGTTGGCGTCGAGTGATGTCGACACTGTTTCACCGCTTATCGAGCTGCTGACGAATACGGACGCAGATTTGCGAATGCAGGCAGCGCTGGCTTTGGGTGAACAAAGTGACGCGCGCGCAGTCGCAGCATTGACCGCAGCGTTGCACGATGAAGATACGAATGTGCGTTATCACGCGATCGAGGCGCTGGGTAAATTGAAGGCAACGGGCGCGGTCGATGCACTTGTTGAGATCGCTGAATCAAGAGACTTCTTTCTTACCTTTGCGGCGTTGGAGGCGCTCACAAAGATCGGTGACGCGCGCGTCGTGCCGAGAATCCTGGCGCTTTTGGACGACGATCTTCTGTCGATACCGGTAGTCAACCTTTTGGGCCAACTCGGCGATGACACTACGGTCGCTCCGCTTACGGCTCTTTTGAATGATCCGTATGGACCGGCGGAAGCAGTCGCGGATGCGCTCGCCACTCTCAGCGATCGATACGAGGCGCAATATGGCGAAGGTCGTTATATCGCGGATCTCGCTAGCCGTGAAGTGTCGCCTACCGGCGTTCAGAACCTGCTCGAGACGTTGGACGTGCCTGGCAAAGAAGACTATCGCTCGATTGCGCTTGTGCTTGGCTGGCTCAAAGGCGCCGGTGTGGACCGCGCGCTCACGCGATTGATGGGACGCGCCGACCTGCGCGACGAGATCATCGAAGCGCTCGTGCGGCATGGCTCTGCGACTGCAGGGCTATTGATCTCGCAGTTGAAAGCTGAAGATTTGGAAGTGAGACGCTCCGCCGTGGTCGCGCTCGGACGCATCGGCGACGCGAGCGCGACGCCGGCGCTGGTAAACAAGCTCGATGACAAGTTCCTGGCGATTGATGCGGCAAATGCACTCGCCGAGATCGGTGATCCGGAGGCAGTCGATGGACTACTGAAGCTGATCGGTGATGAGGATGCATCGATCAGGCAGGCGGCAGTGGCGGCGCTGAATTCGGTCATTCCGCCGTCGATGTCGCAACGTATCATTCCGCTTCTACATGACCGGGATCCGAACGTTCGCGAATCGGCAGTGAAGATTGCCGGATACTTTGGCTATCCGGAGGCGACGAGTGCTTTAGTCGAGCTGAGCCGCGATCCGAACGAGCGAGTGCGATGTGCCGTGACCGAGCATCTGCCGTTTGTTGAAGACGAGCGCGTTTTTGAGGTTCTCGGCCACGCGTTAAAAGAGGAAACACCGAACGTGCGTGCGGCTGCGGCTCGCGCACTCGGCAACATGGATGGGCAGCACGTGGTCGCGCATTTGATTGAAGGGCTCGCGGATGAAGACGTTTGGGTGCGCTACTTCAGCGCGCGCTCGTTGGGTCGCCACCGGGACGAAGGAAGCGTGGAGGCTCTCAAGGCAGTGGTTGAGAAAGACGAATTCAACCACGTTCGGATTGCGGCCCTTGATTCGCTGGGACAAATCGGCGGTCCGCGTGTCGTGGAGATTGTCGCCGGCTTAGTTGACGATAACGATAGGGACGTCGCCCACGCCGCGCAGGCGGCGTTGAGCAAGAGCTAATCTCTGCGGCTCTCTGCGTATCTCTGCGGCCTCTGCGTTGAAAAAGCCCTTTAACGCAGAGAACGCAAAGATACGCAGAGGTCGCAGAGAGAGCTAAATAGGACACTACTTATAGGATTACATGCGTTCAAATAATCTGGCATTGCCTGAGGGCACCACGAGTCTGATTCAGAGCCTGATCAATGAACGCACCGGCATGTTTTTTGACAACGGCAAACGCGATATCCTTTTGGACAAACTGTCGCCGCTCGTCATCGAGCGCGGCTTCGGTTCGTATCTCGATTATTACTACTTGCTGAAATACGATCCGGCGGCGCGCGTTGAATGGCAGAATGTGATGAACGCACTCTCGGTGCAGGAGACTTATCTCTGGCGCGAGATCGATCAGGTGCACGCGCTGGTCCAAACGCTTCTGCCTCAATGGCACGCTCGCAATGCCAATGCGACTCTACGGATCTGGAGCGCCGCTTGCGCCACCGGCGAGGAACCGCTGACGATCGCGATCGCCTTGAACGAAGCCGGATGGTTTGAACGAGCGTCGATCGAGATCGTAGCCACTGACGCCAGCACGAAAGCCATCGATCGCGCCACCAGAGGTGTTTATCGAGAGCGCGCTTTTCGCAACCTCCCCGCGCCGCTGCGGGATCGCTATTTTGAGCGAGATGGTTCAGACTGGCGTGCCAGAAACGACTTGCATTCACGGATCAAATGGGGACTTGCAAACTTAATGGAGGAAGACCAGATCTCGCACCTCGCCGACGCGGATTTTATTTTCTGTCGCAACGTTTTTATCTACTTCTCAGAAAGCGCGATCAGCCGGGTGGTTCGTTCCTTCTCGAGATTCATCCGGCCTCCCGGATATCTGTTTATTGGCGCCGCTGAATCATTATTAAGGATGACAACGGATTTTAACCTGACTGAAATTGACGACGCTTTCGTGTATGTAAAGCGTGAGAGGGCCGCGTGACGATGGACCGAGTCTTACGTGTATTGGTGATCGACGATTCTGCCTACGTGCGGAAGGTCGTGCGCGAGATACTCTCTCGCAGCCCTTTTCTCGAAGTTGTCGGCACGGCGCGCGATGGTCGAGAAGCACTCGATCAGGTAGAACAGCTTAATCCCGACGTTGTCACATGCGATCTCATCATGCCGGAGTTGGACGGCGTCGGATTCGTACGCGAACAGATGCAGCGACGGCCCCTGCCGATCATCATTATGAGCGTCGCGAAAGAGACGGCTGAAGCTGCTCTAACCGCGCTTGATGCGGGAGCGGTCGACTTCGTTCAGAAGCCGACGGCGCTGGCGAGTGAAAAGATCTTTGAAGTCAGCAATGAGTTGATCGAGAAGGTCAAAGCCGCGGGCAACATCTCGTTGAACCGGCTTCCTGCGTCGCCGCTGCCGAAGATCGCCGCGAAAGTCGAGCCGTCCGTTGCCGGAACACACTCGGTTGACCTCGTCGTGCTTGGCATTTCGACTGGTGGACCACAGGCGCTCAAGCGATTGATACCGCAGTTGCCGGCGGATTTTCCGGTGCCGGTCGTGATGGTTATGCATATGCCCGTCGGTTACACCGAGATGTACGCGGCGAAATTGAACGAGATTTGTAATCTTGAAGTGAAAGAAGCAGCGGAAGGAGACGAAGTGAAACCGGGCCGCGTCTTTCTTGCGCCCGCCGGTCGTCACCTGACATTGAAACGCAACGCAGACGGCAAGGTAGTTACACACCTCGATGGTAGACCATTTGGCTCGCTGCATCGTCCGTCGGTAGACGTGTTGTTTCAGTCAGCGGCGGAAGTCTATGGGAATCGCGTCTTGGGTGTAGTGATGACGGGAATGGGATCGGACGGAAAGCAGGGCGCCGCCTGGATCAAATCGCAGGGCGGGCTTATCTTCACGGAAGCGGAGAGCAGTTGCGTGGTGTACGGTATGCCAGGCGTCGTGATGGAAGCCGGTTTGAGTGACAAGAGTGTAGCTCTCGAAGACATGGCCCACGCGATCAGGGAGGTCGTATGAGTCAGAAGATTCTGATCGTCGACGATTCAGCGCTGTCGCGGAGGACCTTGCGACGAATTCTCGAGACCGCGGGTTACGAAGTGGTGGAAGCCGACGACGGAATGACTGCGCTCGAGCGCTACTTCCTCGAAAAGCCGGGTTTGGTTTTGCTCGATCTAGTTATGAAAGGTATGTACGGGCTTGATGTGCTCGTGAAATTGCGCGAGATGGATCCGAAGGCATTAGTCGTAGTTGCCAGCGCTGATATTCAGAGTTCGACGCGAAAACTGGTTGATGAAGCGGGGGCGCTGGCGTTCATCAATAAACCGTTCGTGTCGGAACAAGTGATTGCGGCGGTTGAAGCGGCACTATGCCACCCGGGAGGAGTCACTGGTGAAACTAACTGAGCGACAAAGCGACGCGCTTTCCGAGCTCATCAACATTGCTTTCGCGCGCACGGGCGCGGCGCTCTCGGAACTGACCGGCCACCGTGTGTTACTCGATCCACCCGAAGTGGCGGTTTATAGAACGGCGGAGTTGCGCGGAGCGCTGGCTAAGTTTGTTCCGGGTGATGTGGCTTCGATCCATCAGGTGTTTGCCGGACCAGTCGCGGGCGATGCGTTGTTGTTGTTGAATTATGCAGGGGCCGTGCAGCTTACCGATCTGCTCACCGACGAGCCCAAAGCGTCAAACTTTCTCGACGAGTCAGCGCGCGAGGTTTTGACGGAGGTTGGGAATATTCTTTTGAATGCGTGTCTGGGAATGTTCGGGAATTTGCTGAACGTGCACGTCACGTTTTCCGTGCCGCGGTTGCATCTCGAGACGTTGGATGAGTTGATCGCGTCGACGACGTCAGACAAGCCGGAGATGCATTACGCGCTCGTGGTCTACACGGGCTTTCAAATCCGCGACAGCTCAGTCAAAGGATTTTTAGTGATTGTCTTGAGCGTTGAGTCGCTCGATCGTTTGATCCAGGAAGTCGACGCCTGGGAAGCCCAACAGAGCCGGTGATACACCGCCGTGATTATTCCCCGGCAATAACGCCGAAGGCGTTCGCTAAATTTCAGCCCAGGGTTCGAAGCGAAGCGAGAACCCTGGGTTATAGAACAAAAATTATTGAACCCTGAAAGGGTTCGCCAGTTGCGGAACCCTTTCAGGGTTGAAAACAAATTTAAATAGCTAACCCAGGGTTGTCGCTGGCGCTCCAACCCTGGGCTAAAATTAGCGAACGCCTTTCGGCGTTATCGCGCATTCGCGAATCGACGCGTCGCGTAGTTTCAGTTGTGATGACAGAGAGTAACTCCAAAGAAACATTGCTCAACGCTGCGGTGCTGCACTGGATGCACGACCTCGCGGCGCAGGGGATCGTCACGACTGACAGCGATCTAAACGTCGTCGAATGGAACCACTGGATGTGGGAGCACACCGGGAAAACCAGGGCTGAAATAATCGGCCGTAATCTGCTCGAACTATTTCCGGAACTGACTCAACGCCGTCTCGACCGGCATTACAAGTGGGCACTTGAAGGACAGGTGAGCGTGTTGTCGCAAGCGCTGCATGGTTATTTGATTGAGATCCCTGCCGTATCAGGCGAACACCGCTTTAAGCAGATGCAACAGGCAGTTCGAATTTCTCCACTGAGTCACGAAGGCCGTGTAATCGGAACGCTGACGATCATCGATGACGTAACCGAACGGGTAGCGCGTGAAGCTGAGCTGCAAGCAAAAATCGAAGAGCGCTCGCGGCTGCTGTCTAGTGAGAACATAGCGCGGCGTGAAGCGGAGCGGGCAAACCGTTTGAAGGATGACTTTCTCGCCACGATCTCGCACGAGTTGCGCAATCCTTTGAATGCGATCCTGGGCTGGGCCCACATGATGCGCCTCGGCAAACTTAATGAAGCAAATACGGAGCGCGCCATAGAAACGATCTACCGGAACGCGCAGTCTCAAACGCAGTTAGTCGCCGATCTTCTTGACGTGTCGCGCATTATTTCCGGGAAGTTACGACTCGACGTGCGCACAGTCGATCTGATTTCGATCGTCTACGCGGCGATCGACTCGATTCGTCCGGCGGCTGACGCGAAAAGCATTCGCTTGCAAACGCTGCTGGATCCCTCGGCTGGTCCAATCTCCGGCGACGCCGATCGGCTGCAACAGATTGTTTGGAACCTCTTGACGAACGCGGTTAAGTTCACGCCGAAAGGCGGTCGCATACAAGTCAAAGTGCAGCGCATCGAGTCTCACGTGGAGATAGTGGTGAGTGATTCAGGCGTTGGCATCAACAAAGAATTTCTTCCTTACGTTTTTGATCGCTTCCGGCAGGCAGATGCGAGCACCACGCGCATACACGGCGGCCTCGGACTCGGGCTTTCGATTGTTCATCAACTGGTGGGCCTTCACGGCGGCAGTGTGTCGGTGCAGAGTGAAGGAGAAGGGAAGGGCGCGACTTTCACGATCACGCTGCCGTTCGTTGGCGTAATTAGTCAGAAGGAAGGTGAGTCAGTTCACCCGACTCAGAGCGCGGAGATCATCTCTTTCGACGGACTGCCTTCACTCGAGGGTCTCAAGGTGCTCGTCGTCGATGACGAGGCCGACACGCGCGAATTGATCGGCGAGGTGCTGAAGGAGTGTGGCTCGGAAGTAATCATCACCCGCTCCGCCGCCGAGGCATTGGAAGCTCTCGAACAACACCAACCTGACATCCTGATCAGCGACCTGGGAATGCCTGACGAAGATGGCTATTCGCTTATCGAAAAAATCCGCGCCCTCCCATCAGAGCGCGGCGGCAACATCCCTGCCGCAGCCCTGACTGCCTACGCACGCGCCGAAGACCGCCTGCGCGTCCTCCGCTCCGGCTTCCAATTCCACCTCCCCAAACCCGTCGACTCCGCCGAGCTCGTGACCGTCGTCGCCAGCCTCGCCGGCCGGGCGTACAAGAGTTAACGAGTCATGATGCTCGGCCTCCTAGCTATCTTCCAACGTGGTCAAGTTTGGCAGGGACTATGCTGCCTTTCGGAATTCCATGACCACTTCTCGTCGCATTCGGTTGTCCAATGCGTTTCCATCGGTTTGGACGGGCGGCGGTAAATATCTTCTGTTAGGTGGTAGTCGGCGTGAACGTTTCGAGACAAGCTTGAGACCATGGCGCTTCGCCAATGAGTCAACAATCCGTGAATTAGGAATAAATGTGCCGCGCATTGTCGAGTCTCCAACAACATAGATGGCGGTTGCGCCACGTCGTAATACCCGGGCCGTTTCACTAATTGCGAGATCCATATCCCAAATGTAACGGCTCAACAGCCGTCGTTCACGAGGTCGCATGTGCTGTCTAAGCCTGAGTCTGGCTATGATCAATCCCACCCACTCTGCTGCAGTGGCTTCACGCCGCGAACTCTCTGCTCCGATGTTGTCAGTCCGGATTTTTCGCAGTTCTTTGATCGTGTAACCGATCCAAACAAGCGTAAATTTACTGCAACGTAAATAATCGATAGCATTCAAATACGGTGGCGAAGTAACGACTATATCGATTGATTCCGCTTCGATCGGCAATTGGCGAGCATCGCCGTTCATCACCCGAGCCGGTGGTCCAACCCTACCATCAGAAACTTGGGGACAATTCGTTACGACTATTTCAACTGCCTTTATGAATTTTCGAAATGGCTTAACTGGAGCCCGTCTGAAGGTTTTGTGTGGTCTGCTATGTGACAAATCCATAGCCAGAGAAGCGCCAGCCTGCTTCGTGATAATTAACCGCGAAAAGCCGCACCAGAGAGCTTGCCGAATGCGCGGATCCCGAACCCGTCTAATCGACCGCGCCAGCGCTGCTAATTGACGTCTTGCATACTCATCGAACCAATACCGAATAAACTTTCGAGTTTCAGCGTCAGCGTTGATAGGATAAGCCTCCGCGACACGGAGCGACCGAAACAAAACCTTAGCACGCTTCACAACCTCCGCTGCTTTGTCTAGAACTGCATCGGGATCTATAGTTGTTGTCCAAACACATGTTAGCAACACGGCAAGCGGATCAGAATCCACACCGATGGCTTGATGTCCTTCAGATCTCGCGATCGCTAAAACAGTTCCCGATCCCATCATTGGATCGAGCAAACGAATAGGCTCTGCGAGTCCATCAATTGCATCCCGAACAATGTCGGGTGCCATGCGTGCCGGGAACGGATGGATGGGTTTTACCACCGTTTGTCCTATACTATGTTGCTTAAATCGCGACATCACTTTGTAGGTTTTCCAATTGTGTCTTAACCGCGGCGGCAACGCGTTCAGGACTAGCATTCACCACGATCTTGTCCTTATCGACGCCGACAAGGTCAGGTACTAGAATGGATAAGCCTCGAGCAACTGCAATTACTTCGTCGTCTTTGACCGATACCGCCCCCAGCTTTTCGCGACATTCATATGCAATGACTGAAGCTGCTAGTAAGTCTGGAACTTTTCCCTTTAAATTGCTTAGTGCTCTCAAGAAAACGTCAATCGTTAAATGCCTTTGGCTTTTAAGCCAATTTTCGAGGTCGTCAACCCATTGCGATACGGCTGCCGGATCGTGACGCGCGAAAACCTCACGAAGTTTTGTGAGCGGTATCGCTCCATATTCAACTGTGTATTCCAAAAGTTTCCCAAGATCGTGGGCAGTCATCGGCGTAACATTCTGTTCTTCACACCTAGTGGATATCGCACCCTCTTGAAACCCCGGCGCTACAACTAATGCATGATTAGCTTTATAACGGTTTCGGTGTTCCACGACGCCATCAAGGCTCACGTTACCTGTTTTTGCCACTTCATGTTTCGACGACTTTGCGTCGAATGAGAAACTGTATAGAGGTGGGTGAGGCTCGTCTTTGGTTGGGTTACCTTGTGTTGGGTAAGAGTAAGCCGCGGCTATGCCTTCAGGTTCGCCAGGTTTTCCTAGGTCGCGTACACTGAATCCAAGATATCGTAAGGCATCTGAAAGGACAGCTTCCATTCTCTTGCTATTGCTGCTGTCGTGTTGCGTTTGCAGGAGCAGCTTCGCTATGTGTGTGCCGGACTGCCGTTGTTGCATAGCACGGAACCGCATGAGTCTGTCGCGATATTCTCGGATGCTCTCTATTATTTGAGGTTCTACGCCTATATCTAACGCGTAAACATCCGTCAGTAAATCAACCATAGCGATCGTTCGCATCAATTCCTTTTCTGCTTTTGTACGGGAGTGTTCTGCAACGAACGGATGCTCTTTATTGATAACAATTGTATTGTCTGCGATTCTAAACTTAACAAAGCTATCATCGTCAACACGTTCGTAGCGGACCTGTCCGAGGACGTTTTTGATGTTATCTGCTGTGTTCTCCCGCCACGATTTCCATTTTGCTGCGCGATCTATGATGCCGGATTCATCAAATAATCTTTGAACGGGTGTTTGTTTTGTTAATGCTTCAGACACGACGTTTCGCAATGGCGCCAGCGATAACACACCCAAAGATCGGACTAATAGATCGCCACCATCAGGTAGCTCCGCATTCTGATCACTGTCGTAATAAGTCCTTGCTTTATTGAAAACTTTGCGGAGGAACGCGCGGAAAATTTTCAGTTCTCTACGCTCCTGGAAGTTCTCTCGGTTGATCGTAAGAAGTTGATTCAGGCCATCGGCACGGACCGTCATTCTGAATCGCGCCCACGCCGCATGGTTAAGGTTCTTTTCGCCGAAGCTAGGATCGTCCTGATTGACAATTCTTCCGAGGACATTAACGTGAAATCCGTTTGAAGCCCCCCGCTCATCGCTCCGGCCGCCACTAATCTTGTCGACAAACAATTGAGCCTGTCCGGTGATTATACCGATACCTGGAATACTCACGTGTGGAACAGGTTCATTCCCAGCCGCGATTGGAATAACCGTAAGCGCGTCGGATGTTGAATCCTCTGTCATTGGCATTTCGGTTATTTCATTTGATCCAGTGGAATCTCTCTCATCTATTTCGATGCTCGTGATTTCAAGATCTGGTCCGACGGTCCATTCCTCCATTTTCGGAAGGGAGATCTTGGATGAATTTAAACGTTCGCCGTTTAGAAATATCGCCATCTCGCTGCCGAATGGTAAAGCCGTCTGCAACATGCGGCGGAGAATACCAACCTTCAAATCGCGACCTGTAGATTTGAGCTCGGAGAGAACAGCCAAAGTCCAAGTATCTCCCTTTGGGGGATCAAGAGTGCTCTTGGGAGCTCCGAATTCGTCCTCCGACGACACTTCAGTTGTGGGACAAGGGATTCCATTTCTAATCGAATTGAGAAGGACCGTTCCATCGAAGACATTTTGCAATGCCTGTTCAAGTTCCCCTTCATCGACCTCGAAGATATCTAAGTAAATGTCACTGATTAGTTTGTCCTGTGCGCCGTCTTTAAGTGCATCAATGTCGTAATTCATCGTAACGCGACGAATAATTCCATCGGCAGCTTTACAAATGTACGTAAGTTTGTTTGCCAGAACGTACGTCGCAAGCTTGCCAATACCGAATTGACCGATGATCGGTCTACCATATTGAACTGATTTGCCTTTCTTAGGAGAGAATGCTATTCGCCAAAGTAATCGTAGTCCTTCAGCATCCATCGACGCGCCATTGTCCAACACGCACATCGTTGCATTAGGATCCTTCAGGCCGGTTGATATGCGGACGTCAACGCAATTTGCACCTGCATCCCAACCGTTGGAGATGAGTTCTTCGAAGGCCTTTTGCGGGGACGAGTAGAGCTGTTCACTGAAATGTTCAAGGAACCTCGTTCCGAGTTCGACAGAAATTTTCTGTCCTGATGAATGTCCAATACTATCTGGTAAGGGACCAGGTACACCTATAAGGTTCTGAAGACTTTCCATTAACTAATCTCCTGTGATGAAGCCAGTTTATCTCGGCTTGATTGTTCGGCGAATGGTAATCGCAGCCCGCAATGCGGAGAGGGCAAAACTGCATGTGCCGCACGAACTAGGAGAAGCATATAGTGTATGACCGGGCAATGGCTAGTGCTCTCGTCTACTTTGGCCAGTTTATCATTGACAACTCACTTCAAGTCGAACGGCATAAAAGGAGAACGTGTACGCGCAAGTTGTGTTATAGTGCACGCACTCCACCAAAAAGAAGCGGACCGACTTGTGCAGGAACACAAAATCGGCCCTAGACCTCAACCTTCCGAGAAAGGATTGAAATCATGGCTAGTCAATATAGCGCAACAGCGCACGAAGAAACACCTCACGCAATCGAATCAAACCAAAACACAATCAGCAATGCACTCAGACGGCGGGCGCAGTCTGTGATTAGCGACAAGTGGATCGATGCAGAGAGTCGAGCACTGGTCCGTTACGCTTTGGAGATAAACGATCCGTGGCTTCCGGAGCTCGTGCGCCGCGTAGACGCGGGCGAGACGGTTGTCGACATTGACTTCTCGCGGACACCTGAAAATGAGGAAGAGCTGGACGGGGAAAACATAGAATCACTGACCCGGCTAATCTGTCGTGCCGGTGACGAGCCGGGAACGAAATCGACGGCGTTGTTCGTTCTCATGGCGACACTCGAGAACGCCACACATCCGAAAGCGCTGGCGAACACGGTGAAACACCTTGCGTTCAATCACTGTAGTGAACTGAACCTCTACGGGATGATTGATGCGCAGATTCCGGCGCTTGAAGCCGAGCTGTTAGCGGAACAGATTTAACAAAACCACCTCACGCAAAGGCGCGACGCACGCGTAGAAACCACAAATGACTTTGCGTCGTTTCGCCTTTGCGTGAGTATTAACTGTGTTTGCCTCCTGCAAACCGCGAATTGTTAATTTCCGCCGTCAAACTACTTCTTGGATCTGCAAGAACCTTACATCGTCTCGCAAAATCGCTTCGTGGATTTGCGGGATGATGTCTGGGATCGACGAGATCTCGTCAAGGTCAGCCGAGATCCAAACAGGTCTCCGGTGAAATCCGAGTAGTGATTTAGTCAATGTCAAAAAGATCTGCAATGTCCCACACAGGACTCATCAGATCTGACATGCAGTTCAGGCGCGTGTAGTAACAGGTCGAATGAGATCCAGACAAGATCCGGAAGATCCTGGACGTGATCCTCGTAATGTCGAAAACTCCCCGCCTTATTCATTGAATCATTACGCATAAACGGGTAATACTCTCAGGCTTATGTCGACGCAAACATCAACGGTTGCGCTACGCTGCGAGGGGCTCGTCAAGAGATTTGCGGATGTGACGGCCGTCAATGGGCTGGATCTGGAGGTGTTCAAGGGGGAGTGTTTTGGGCTGCTTGGGCCGAATGGTGCGGGGAAGACTACGACGGTCGAGATATTGGAGGGATTGACGCCCTATGATGAAGGAGCAGTCGAGATACTCGGGCAGCGTTGGGGTAATGGTGATGATCGGGCACTGCGCGAGCGGATTGGCGTGCAGTTACAGGAGACGCAGCTCGCGGAAAAGGTAACAGTTGCCGAGACACTGCGTCTGTTTCGCAGTTTCTACCAACGCGGTCACAACGTCGATGAAGTTATTCATACCGTGGCGCTGGAAGAGAAACGAAACGCGCGCGTCGGCAAACTCTCGGGCGGTCAGAAGCAAAGACTCGCGGTTGCCTGTGCGCTCGTGAGCGATCCGGAACTGTTGTTTTTGGATGAGCCGACTACGGGACTCGATCCGCAGGCGCGTCTCTCGCTCTGGGACATCGTCGAAAAATTTCGCGCCGGTGGCGGCACGATTCTTTTGACTACTCACTACATGGAAGAAGCGGCGCGTCTCTGTGATCGCGTCGCGATCATGGACCACGGAAAAGTGATCGCGCTCGGCACGCCGGCTGATCTGATTGAATCGCTCGGCGCCGATCAGATCATCGAATTCAGCGTCACGAAAGAACTTGCGGAGGATGCGTTGAAGCGGCTGCCCGCCGTCACTCATCTGCACAAACGTGACGACGAGTATTCACTTACCGTTTCGGAGATCGGCGTCGCTTTGCCTGCCTTGCTCGCCGAGATCGAGCGACAACAGTCAGAGATCGTCACGCTCACAACACACCAGGCAACACTCGAAGATGTATTCGTTAGTTTGACAGGGAGAATGCTGCGCGATGGCTGAGGCAACTGAAACTTTTCACGCGAAAAAAAGACCAGATACGGCAGCGCAGCCTCATCCGCTCGTCGAGCTGACGTTGACGCGCATGCGCGAGTTTCTGCGCGAGAAAGAAGCAGTGTTCTGGGTCTTCGTCTTTCCGGTGTTGATGACGTTCGCACTCGGAATCGCGTTTCGCAATACAGCGCCGGATAAAATCCTCGTTGCGATCGAAGCCGGCGACGCGAAAGCAAGCGAGACTGCAACCATCCTGTCGCGTTCGCCGGAGATTGCGGCAACTGTGTTGAGTCCCGACGAAGCCGCGCGACAGTTGCGAAGCGGGAAAGTGGCAATTGTAGTAAACCCTGTCGACGACAAGTTCGAATATCGATTCGATCCAACCAGACCGGAGAGTCGCGCTGCGAGACTCCTCGTCGACGATGTTTTGCAAAGAGGCAAGGGGCGAGCGGACGTCGTGAGCGTTGGCGAAGCGCGGATTACGGAGCCTGGTGCTCGTTACGTGGATTTTCTCGTTCCGGGATTGATCGGAATGAACATGATGGGGAGCGGTTTGTGGGGACTCGGATTCACCGTGGTGATCGCGCGCTCGAGAAAAATACTCAAGCGTTTTGCGGCGACACCGATGCGCCGCTCGCACTACCTGCTTTCATTCATGCTCTCGCGCCTCGTGTTTCTGGTGCTTGAAGTCGCTGCGGTGATTATCTTCGCGACGCTTGCGTTTGGTTTTACGGTGCGTGGCTCGTGGCTGAGTGTTGCCTTGATGACGATCCTCGGAGGCTTTACGTTTTCCGGAATCGGATTGCTCGTGGCTGCTCGACCGACAACGATCGAAGGCGTATCAGGCCTGATGAACTTCATCATGCTGCCGATGTGGCTGCTTTCGGGAACGTTCTTCTCTTCGGAACGATTCCCGCAGATCCTGCAACCGTTCATCCAGGCGCTGCCGTTAACCGCACTCAACAACGTACTCCGCTCTTTGATGAACGAAGGCGCGACGCTCTCGTCCAACTGGGTTCCGATCGCGATTCTGCTGGCGTGGTTTGTGGTGAGCTTCGTAGTTGCGTTAAAGATCTTCAAGTGGCAATAGCTGCTCACGGCGAGGACTTTGGAGATGCAGCGGGCGCTGCTTTCGGGTCAACCACTTTTAGGCTGTTGCGCACCAGATCCCACGCCGGCTCGAGTTGTTTCAACTGCTTGTCTGGTCCAAATAACGTCAACACCACCACTCGCTGCCCGACCAGCGCCCAGTAGATCTTCGCCGCACCTGCCTCGCCTCCCAGCGAAGCGCTGATCTTGACGCCATCCGCCTTGACCCCGCCAATCTCGGAAGTGTCCGGCGATTGTTCCGGTTTTGCTCCCATCGCCACAAACTGTTTCTCCGTCGCGGCTATATAAGGATCGATGAACGCCTTCTTGGCATCCGGCAGCTTCTCCGCCGCGATGCGTCCATTGTGAACAAACACCCTGATTTGCACATCGCTGTTAGCCTTGCTCAAGCTGAACTGCTGCGCGTCGCCGGCGCTATCGTCTTGCATGGTCCAGTCGCTCGGATAATCGAATGAAAGACCATTCTTCGTGACGGTGTGAGGTGTTTGCGCCGCGGCCATCAGGCAGCTAATAAGAATGATCGCGAATGGTTTGATCCGGCTCATGTCGTTCTCCTAAGTTTGCGACTCGATTGAATATTTTTCGACGAGGCTAATTCATTGTAGCAGTAAGGGCAACGAACGAGTCGTCAATACAATCATAAAAATACTTCTTGACAGGTGCAGTGGTCCTGTCTTATACAACACAACTTGCGCCGCGTGATGCGTGCAGCATGAAGGAAACGATTTCAATGTTGACGATGAGGAAACATAAAGAGCAAACGATGAAATGGCAGCCGTGCGCGGCCATGTATTCACTCGTCTGCTCGTTAGGCGTCATGACGTCAACGACCAGTATTTTCGGCGATAGACCCGGATTCCAAATATCCGAAAATCGTCGGAATAGCAGGCATTAATCAGCGGGAGCGGACTCCCGCTCCCAAATCTCAAAGCGAAAATCAAGAGACTTGAAGGAGCGGGCAGCTTCCCTGGGAGGCTAAAAGCCCGCTCCTTTTGTTTTTTGATAATCGAAGTACCTATTTGCGAGAGATGAAGGCAGGGAGCCTTCTATCAGATGATGAGCTCGGTGCTTTGCGAGAGTCCGCGAGTTCGCCATCTTCAGGAGAAGTGTGCCTCGAAGTGTGTTCGATGCATTGTTTCTCTCTGCCTTCATCTATTTTTTAGCACAAGTGGATCTCGGATTTGAAATCCTGCAACGCGAGGTTTGAAATCTGAAATTCACGCGCATGTGTGGCTGAGCAGCAAAAGCACCTGACTGTAAATCAGGCGGACCGTGTGTCCTTCGTAGGTGCGAGTCCTACCACATGCACCAACTCGAAGACAGGGATGTAGGCTTAACTGGCAAACCGTTGGTCTCCAAAACCGAAGTTCTCAGTTCAAATCTGAGCGTCCTTGCCAAATCATGGAAGGGTAGCCTAACTGGTAAGGCAGTAGTCCCGAAAACTACCGCGCGTTTGTCGCTTGCAGGTTCAAGTCCTGTCCCTTCCGCCAACATTGGAGGCGTCGCCTAACGGTATGGCAGCGGTTTGCTAAATCGCCACGCATGCGTGTGCAGGTTCGACTCCTGCCGTCTCCGCCAAGTTTGGACCTGTAGCTCAGTGGAATGAGAGCGCGACTCTGCGAAGGTCGAGGGCGTACGTTCAAATCGTACCAGGTCCACCAATGCTTCTCTGTGCAATCTCTGTGTTCTCTGTGTCTCGGTGGTGAGTTTAACCACGGAGACACAGAGAACACAGAGGTTGCACAGAGAAATCAATAATGCGAACCCGTAGTTCAGTGGAATCAGAACGGTCGTCTTCGAAACGACAGGCCGCAGGTTCAAGTCCTGCCGGGTTCACCAATACCGGCGTAGCCCAACTGGGATGAGGCGCTAGTCTTAGAAACTAGATAGTGTGGGTTCGAATCCCTCCGCCGGTACCACTTTTTGATCACATGGGGATGAACGCGAAATGGAAAGCGGGCTGACCTTCAATCAGTTGATTTGCGAGTTCGAGTCTCGTCATCCCTGCCAATTTCAATCGTCGAGTGAGGCTCTGCAAACTCGCTTGCCCCAGTCACCACCAAATTCGTTTTGCTCTTGTTCAGTGGCGACTTCGACACGACCTTTGCCGTCCTCGTAGACAAAGTGGAAGCGGAAGGCTGTGCGCGTACTCGTCGGCTCTCCACCACCACCAAACAGCTCTTTGAGTTTCCACTTTTCGAGCGCTTTCTTTACTGCGTCAGAGGCCTGCGGGCTCGGTGGGGAAAG
>JADMIO011403862.1_pt1 | contig 54191 bp, 46 predicted proteins | sample 8958161 | NCBI WGS metagenome assembly JADMIO01 (sample SAMN16585339, study PRJNA669376) | soil metagenome | isolation source: Crop rotation soil | place: USA: Cullars Rotation, Alabama | collected 2011
CGACAACTTGTCCACGTGGAATTCTAAGCTTAGGATCCCAATGTGCTGGAAAGCTGACGATCTTCCACAAGGGTGGCAAGGGACCCTCCAAGTCATAAGACTGAGCGGTTTTCAAGGCACGCAAGAAACCGTTCCCGTTGGGAGCCGGCTATTCCCTTGTTCGCGCCAGCGAGGCAGCCGACCGCATGGCGTGGTTCTCCTACCTCCAAGGATGCTGCGGGTCCAGTACTCCCCGTTTGGTGGAAAGAAGCGAAAGTCCCGAAGAGCAAGGCAAGGCCGAAGAGTTAGTACATGCCGTGCAGGCGTTTTGTAGCGAATTTGCAACAAGAATGAGCTGAGGTGACAACAGTTCGCAGGCCGGGAGCCTCGGTAGGAGCAGCCGAACTCCATTTGCAATCGGCATGACAATTGTTTGCAGGGCTCTGTTTTCCGTTAGGCACGCTCGGCAATGCGGTGCTGACCCTCGGCTACTCCGCCCTTTCCTCCATGGCGTCCCTTTCTCGAATCCGACAGACCGCGGTCCTTGCGCTCGACACGCATGCGTGGCGGCCGGCACGACTCCAGTACCTCACGAGCCAGCTGATCGATCGCCGGCGAAATGCTCGCGCTGGCCGATCGGACCGCGATCATCTGATCGAAGCGGCGCAATGGCTCGCCAGAGCTCAGGATGCGCGACCCGACGGTGGCGTCGCCGGCCGATATCACCTGACCACTGGTTGGTCATCCTCCTATCCTGAAACCACCGGCTACATCATTCCCACGTTCCTCGCCCTCGAGGAGAAGGCGGGACTGCCCGGCTTTCGCGATCGAGCGCGGCGATGCGTCGACTTCCTGTTATCGGTTCAGCTGCGGTCGGGAGCCTTTCCGGGCATGGAGATCGACGAGAATCGCGAGAGGCCGTCGGTCTTCAATACGGCGCAGATTCTTCACGGCCTCACTAGGTGGCACGCCGCGACTCGAGATGGCGCGACGTTGCTTTCGGCGCAGCGCGCCGCCGAATGGCTCCTCGAGAGTCAGGACGCGGATGGTGCTTGGCGCGGTCACTTGTACGGCTCCGGCAGCACGTATACGTACATGGCGCACGCGGCCTGCTGGCTCGCCGAGTTCGGCGAGCATGCCGGTGATGAGCGTCTGCTCAACGCCGCTCGCCGTCACCTGGAGTGGGTGCTCACGCACGTCGACGAGTCCACGGGATGGATCGATGAGTGCGGATTCGGCGACGAAGACCAGCGCGCTCGTCGCGCTGTGACGCACACGATCGCGTACACCATCTGGGGCATCTTGCTCCTGTCGCGCATCCTCGGCCACGCGCCTGGCATGAGCGTCGCCCGCCGCGCGGCGCTCGCAGTGGCGCGCCGGCTCGAGCTCTCGCGCTGGCTTCCGGGCAAGCTTGACGCCGAGTGGAAGAGCGCGGCGAAGTATGCGTGCCTAACGGGTAATGCGCAGATGGCACTCGTCTGGTTCGAACTACACCGACTCGACGCCGACCCGGCGCTCGTGAGCAGTGCGTGCAAGGCGATCGGTCTCGTCGAGCGCGCGCAGAACATGACATCGTCGGATCCAGGGATCCGCGGGGGCATCGGCGGCTCTGACCCGATCTGGGGCGGCTACGTCTCGCTCGCCATTCCGAATTGGGCCGCGAAATTCTACATCGACGCCCTGCTCGAGAAGGAAGCAGCGCTTCGTGGCCTCGAGCCCGGCCCTGTGGCCGCGAATGCACCGGCACCAGTGCCACTGATCTTCGATGCGCATGCGACAACTCGTCAGGCACCGTCATCGCGTCCGCCCCGCATTGTGCTGTTGGCGAAGGAAGAGGGTACACGTGTCGCCGAATTTTGCGAAGCGTGGGCGGAGTGGAATTTCAAGCCGCACGCAGTCCTTCTGTTGCGCGAATCGGAGCACCCGCTGAGCGGGCGACTTCGCGATTATATCCGCGAGCATGGCGTGGCGAGCCTCGCACGGCGCGCGATTGGCGGCAACGCACGCCCTGACATCCACATGCCGGAACATGCGTCCTCACCGAGACCGCCCGCGGCAGCGTATTGCGCGGCGAAAGGCCTTCCGACCGTCGTTGTTGACTCACTCACGCAGCCGGACGACCTCGCCCGCATCCGCGCGCTCGAACCCGATCTCTTCATTTACTCCGGCGCAGGCATCCTGCGTCGTGAGTTGCTCGCGATCCCCCGGCTCGGAACGCTCAACGCGCACATGGGACTCCTCCCCACCATGCGCGGCATGAACGTCGCCGAATGGAGCGTCATGTATGGCGTGCCGGTAGGATGCACCGTGCATCTCGTCGATGAGGGTATCGATACCGGCGACATTCTCGCGAGCACGACGGTGAGCGTCGACGACATGCGCTCAGTGGCACAACTGCGCGAGCGCGTCGATGCGGCGCAGATCGAGTTGCTCGGGACGGTCGTCGCGTCGATCCGCGACCGTGGCGTCTTGCCGCAACGCTGTACCCAAGCTGCTGATGCGGGTCGTCAATTCTTCGTCATGCATCCTGATGTGCACGCCGTGCTACAAAGGAGGCTCGCCCGGGGCCTCCGGCGTCAGCAGTCCGTCATGTCTACGGTGCCGGAAATGCCCACGACTGCCTGACGATCGCGCTCAGCCGGTTGAGCCATTCGAGGCCAGCTGCCGGAAACACGAAAGAGCCCGACAACGCATAACGCGTTATCGGGCTCTCAGTTGCCCCTCCTGGGCTCGAACCAGGACTCTTCTGATCCAGAGTCAGACGTGTTGCCAGTTACACCAAGGGGCAATGCAGCCCTCCCAACCGCCCAACGAGCGTGCGGCCAGGGGCTTGCGGAACTCTCGCAAAATAGCGCGATTTGAGCACCCCTTCAACCCTGCTCGTCCCTCTCCCCACCACGCCGACGCGAGTGCACGAGCTCCGCAAACGCCGCCACGAATTAGTGTTGCATCGTCGCGTCCGCGGTGCCCGATTCACTCCCCTCCTCGCGCTCGCCCTCGGCATCGCACCCCTCGCCTGCCGACAGGCGCTCCGCGGACTCGGGCCCAGTGCCGCCGCGCTCGAGCGCAACGCCGACCAGCTCTTCGGCGCCATGGTCGTCCGCTACACCGGAGTCTCGCGCGACGCCAAGTACGAGCTCGCTCGCAACCGTCTCAACCGGAGCGCGCTCGTCCCCTCCCACGTCTTCGACGACAGCACCGTCTGGTCGAGCATGCCGAGCCCCGTGCTCCGCGCGCTCTTCGTGCAGGGCGTGCCCGAGGACGGACACTATGCGCTCGCCACCCGCACCACCGTCACACGGCCCACACGGCTCGGCGAGTCGCGCCACATCATCACCCTCGCGCGCCTCTCGCCTAACGAGTTCGTCTGGGACACGGACGTCGACTTCTCGCTCGGCTCGATCTCCGCGGCGGACATTGGCTCGCTGATCGCGGCGCTCCTCGGATCCGCCGAGCATGGGAGCGAGCCCGCGCTCCGGGCCGACTATCGCGCGGCTACACCGCGTGCGATGGCGGTGCTGTCCTCGCTCTTCTCCGTCGACTCGATGCGCGTCACCGCGTTCAGCGACGGCACGAGCGACGTCGCGATCACCTTCGGCCTCCATACCGACGGGCTCAAGCCGCGCTATCCCGCGTTCGCGGACTATCTCGCCAAGTACATGAATCCGGCGCGCTATCGGCTCTCGGTCACGGACCGGAGCGGCGCGATCTGGTTCGATGTTCAGGGCGCCGACCGGTTGTTGAGCGTTCACTATCGCGCGACGCAGGGACGGCTCGTGCCGCTCTACGGCGCGGCACGGGCGCGGCCGGACACGATGGAGCTGCATCTCGACTTCACGACGAAGCTCAAGCTCTTCACCGTCGGGATGCAGAATCTCGTCACGGAGATGGTCGTCACCGATACACCGCACGAGCGGGCGTGGACCTTCATCGCGCGACGCGAGCCGGAGTGGAGACTCCCGCTCATCACCGAGCACCTCATTCGCTCTCCATTGCGGCGGCCGTTCGAGGGCACGGGTGTGATCTTTCACCTCGGCGTGCGCGACAGCGCCGAAGCCGAGACGCTGCTCGAGCGGCGCGCGCATGCCACGGTGCAGGAAAGCGCAATTCTACGTTTCCTCAACTCGCTCGGCTCCGGCGCGATGAGCGACCTTGCCGATCGAACGGAGCGGGAGGAGGAAGCCTTTCTGCGCGAGCTCTTCGCGGCGCTCCTCGCCGACACGCGAGCGCTCGCGCCATCGCTCGGCACCGCGCCCATGGCGGCACCGGAGACCGAAAAGACGAACGCCGCTGACCCTTGATGGTCAGCGGCGTTCAATCCTACCTCTCTTTGCGTTCCGACGTGCCGTGCGCTGAGCGCCGGCTTAGCCGGAACTTGCCACGCGCGCTGTCATTGGAACTCTCCGTCCTACCGAGCAGCGGCGGGCAACATTCTTTTTGGCCAATTCCATGCCAAAGTAACCGGTACCGATGGAGCTGAGGGGAGTCGAACCCCTGACCTCTGCAGTGCGATTGCAGCGCTCTCCCAACTGAGCTACAGCCCCGCACACGGAAACGGCCCCGCGAGCGGGGCCGCCGTGATTGCACCTCAATCTACGGATCGTTCCCCTATCTCGTCAAGCTGGACGCACTTGCCCCAAAGCAGGTAACAACAAGGTCGAGACCGATCGCTCACGTCGCATGCGTCCCGCGTTCTGCTACCTTCTACACCCATGACGACACCAAGCTCCGTCCGCGACCCCGCGACCGCGGACTTCAAGTTCTCCGATCTCCGCCCAACGGATGTCCTCGCCGCCAGTCGGCGAATCGAAGGGCTCGTGCGTCGGACGCCGCTCGTGCACAGTGCGGGGTTGAGCGAGATCGCCGGCGGCGACGTCTACCTCAAGCTCGAGAACGAGCAGATCACGGGGTCGTTCAAACTGCGCGGTGCGGTGAATACCATCGCGTCCTTGCCGAGCGCGGTGCGCGCGCGTGGCATCGTTGCGTCGTCCGCTGGCAATCACGGGCTCGGCATCGCCTATGCCGCGCGTCACTTCAACGTGCCGGCGACGATTTTCGTTCCCCGCACCGCGGCCCAAGTGAAGCGCGACGGGATCGCCGCGCTCGGCGCGACCCTCGACGCCACGCAGCCGCATTACGACGCCGCGATGGCGGCGGCGATGGCCTTCGCCGCGGAGCGCGGGGCGACGTTCGTCAATCCGTGTTTCGGCAACGCGCTCATTGCGGGGCAAGGCACCGTCGCGCTCGAGATTCTGAGTGACCTGCCCGAGCTCGCGACGTTGGTGGTGAATGTCGGGGGCGGCGGGTTGCTCGCGGGGTGCGCGAGTATCGTGCGGCCGCTCTCGCCAGAAACGAAGATCGCCGGCGCGCAGAGCGTGAAGACGGCGGCCATGGCGCGGTCAATGGCCGCCGGTCGGGTAGTCGACATCGAAGACGAAGCGACACTCGCCGAGGGACTCGCCGGCCAGATCGACGAGGCGGGACTCGAGATCGGCCAGCATGCGCTCGACACGATCGTGACGGTGAGCGAAGAGCAGATCGGCGCCGCGATCGCGTGGCTCTGGCGCGAGCACGGCGCCCGCGTGGAAGGGGCCGGCGCCGCCGGAACGGCGGCGCTGCTCGGAGGCGCGCTGCCCCCGCTGGCCACGCCCGCCGCAATCATCGTGAGCGGCGGGAATATCGACGCGTCGCGCTTCGAGCAACTGGCGGGCGACGAAGCCGTCCGCGAGCCAGCGACGCGTTAGGCGGACTCGCGTCGAGCGCCGAGCAATCTGATGCTCGACGCCTAACGCGAGAACGCGGAGTTAGTGATTCACGCTCCGATCCGCGGCGCCCGAGGACGCCGAGCGCGACTCGCCGCCGAGGGAGCTATTCGTGCCGCGCGAGCCCTGCGTGTTCGTGCTCACACCATTCGCCGGCCCCGAGCCCGCGCCCTGCAACCCGACTTCACGATCGGTGAGTGTGCCGCGCGAGTTCTGGCTGGTCCCCTCGCCGCCCTGCGAGCCCTGCGAGTTCGTCTGCTGGCCCGGCGTACGCGTGCGCGAATGACCGCGCGCTTCGCCACCACGACGTCCGATCATCGCCATGTGCTCGCGATTGCGGCTCACGGCCTGGCCGCCCTTGCGGCCCGCGTTGCGCGCTTCGTCGGAATCGAATTCGTGCGCGGTGCCCTTGGCATGAGCGGCCTTGCCGCCCTTGCTCGCGATTTCCTTCTGCTTGCCGCGATCCATCGACGCGAAACCACGATTGCTGCGCCGACCGGAGCTCCCCTGCATGTCGCTGCCCGTGTCGCCACCGCCTCCCACTTCGCGTTGCCGGTCGCGGTCGACCGCTTCATCATTGCGATCGTCGTTGCCTAGTCTGTTCGGCATCCTGCTCCTCCCAAGAATTCTCTAACACGGTTTGCAAACACTGACGATTCCCAGCACAACGCGTGCTCGAAGCATCGTCACCGGACTTGAGGCCCCCCCGGGCCACAGCTATGACGCGAATTGCAAACACCGGACCCCTACCACCGCTACACGTCGTGGCACGCGTCACACGACGCGTGCCATCACGCCGCCGTCGTCTCGCCACCGAGGAGAGTGAGTATTTCGCCGGTGATGTAGCTCGAGTCGGCGTTCGACGCGAAGAACACGTACGCGGGCGCGACCTCCTCGGGCTGACCGGGACGCTCCATCGGTGTCTTCTTTCCGTGCTCCGCGGCCTTCTTCGGTTCCTTGTCGGCGACGTTGAGCGGGGTCCAGATCGGGCCCGGCGCGACGCAGTTCACGCGAATGCCTTTCTCGACGAGACTCTGGGCGAGCGATTTCGTGAAGGCGTGTATCGCGCCCTTCGTCGCCGAGTAGTCGAGTAATTCCTTACTTCCCTGCATACCGGTGATCGACCCGGTGTTCACGATCGCGCTTCCCTTCTCCAGATGCGGGATAGCGGCGCGCGCCATGAAAAAGTAACCAAAGATGTTCGTGCGGAACGTGCGCTCGAGCTGTTCGTCGGAAATTTCCTCGATCGACGACTGATGCTGCTGGAAGGCGGCGTTGTTGACGAGGATATCGATGCGTCCGAGCTCGCGGATGGTGCGCTGCACGGCCTGGCCGCAGAACTTCACGTCGCGCACGTCGCCGGGAACGAGGAGACAGCGTTGTCCCTCCGCCTCGACGGCAGCGCGCGTCTCGTCCGCATCGCGCTGCTCGTCGGGCAGGTACACGATCGCGACGTCGGCGCCCTCGCGCGCATAGAGCACCGCAACCGCCCGTCCAATCCCGGAGTCGCCACCGGTGATGAGCGCGACACGGCCTTTCAATTTCTCTGAACCCCGATAGCCCGGCGCCTCGTAACGCGGCCGCGGCTTCATCTCGGCCTCCAGACCGGGCTTCGCCTGGTGCTGCGCCGGAAACGGTGGCTTTGGTTTACGCCCGCTCCGCTTCTTGGTGTTCTTCGCGCGTGTGCGCGTGTCACGAGATGTCTTCTGACTCGGCATTGGCCCCGGGGAATTGTCCGGCGCACTGCCGCAAAACTGGGGCCGCGAGTAGGCGCCATTCCTTATATTCACGGCCATGTCGCTCAGCGTTCGCTTCCTCGGAACCGCAGCCTCGCGTCCCACGGTGGAGCGCAACGTCGCCGCCCTCGCCCTCATGCGCGAAGGCGAGACGCTGCTCTTCGATTGCGGGGAGGGTACGCAGCGGCAGATGATGCGATATCACATTTCGTTCGCCATCGCCGACGTGTTCTTCACGCACTTCCACGCCGATCACATCATCGGCATCATCGGCTTGATGCGAACGATGGCGCTCCAGGGCCGCACCGATCGCCTCACGCTCTGGGGCCCGCGCGGCGCCACGCGTGTACTGCGTCGCGCCGAGCAATTCGGCTTCGACCGCCTCGGCTTCCCCATCGAGATCACGGAGCTCGAGGCGAATCAGCCGCTAAAAAGAAACGGCTACGAGCTCGTTCCGTTCGAGGTGGATCATCGGGGCTCGCTCTCGCTCGGCTACGCGCTCGTCGAGGAGACGAGGAAGGGCCGCTTCAATCCGGAGTTGGCACGTGAGCTGGGAATCCCGGAAGGCCCGCTCTGGGGACAGATCCATCGCGGGGTCGCGGTCACGCTGCCTGACGGACGCACGATCGACCCGTCGCAGCTCGTTGGTCCGACGCGGCCCGGCCGTCGCGTCGTCATCACGGGCGACACGCGGCCCTGCGCGACGACGATCGAGATGGCGCGAAACGCCGACCTGCTCGTGCACGAGTCGACGTTCGGTGACGAAGAGGCCGAGCGCGCGATCGAGACGGGACATTCGACAGCGCGCGAGGCAGCGATGGTCGCACGCGACGCCGACGTCCGCCGTCTCATGCTCACGCATTTCTCGGCGCGGTACTCGTACGACGCGTCGGAGCTCGAGCGCGAAGCGCGGCAAGTATTTCCTAACGTCACCGCTGCGCGCGATGGGACGGAGATCGACGTTCCGTTTGCAGAGCGTGGGGCGCGGGTCGCGGGATGCGGGGCGCGGGAGTGAATGCGCGTGGCGCGCCGGCCCGCGTCCTCGTCAGCCGTCCGAGCCCTGAACGGGGAGCAGCCGATCGGGCCGCGACACGGACATCGACCGGCGAAAGAGCCGTGCGATATCGGCGTCGCTCAACGAGTCGAGTACGTTCTCGGGGGAGAGCCGCGCGGTGACGCTGCGGGCTTCGGGGCCGTTGCTCAGGAACCAGTTGTAGCGATCGAGGCGGGAGCTCTGGCCGTTGGGATGACGGAAGAGCACCATTGCGTTGCTCGAACCCGGCAGGTCGACGTCGACCTTCCAGACGATACCGTCGGGAGATCTGAAGCTTCTCATGTGCTCGTTCAGTAAATGCTGATTAGCCGACGAGGGATGGCGAGAGCGGTTGGCGGCCCGCGTAGCCCGCGTCGACGTCATGCCAGAACTGGATTTCCGGCTCGCCGAGTCGCCAACAGAGCAGGATCTGGCGGCCGTTCATCTCGCTCGGGAAGTCGACGAGGCCAAGGCGACGATCCTTGAGCTGGATACCCAGCTGCTCCAGCTCCTGCTGGAATCCGTCGATTTCTTTCGCGAGGACCTGCGCGTCGCGCTCGAGCTCCTCGGCGCGTTCGCGAGGCTCACCGGCACGCGCCGTCGACGCAACGAGATCGAGCTCGAGGATTTTTTCGCGCCAGAGTCGATGCTGGCGCACGACATCCTCGACGATCTTGCGAACGAGTGGCAGGGTGCGGTTCGCGCGTTCGACGGTGAAGAGCGTCATGTTGGGGAAGTTAGTCTCGTGTCTCCCTACTCACGAGACTAACACCACTGAGCCGGCGTCACGTCACCGGGTTCCGCCGCGCTCGCGCTGCTGCTCTTCTCGCTCGCGCTCCTCGAGCCGACGCGCCCGCCGCTCCTTTGCGGCCGTGAACCGACGCTGCTCGTCCGGCGTCTCCGGGATGAGACCGGGCACCTCGATGGGCCGACCTGCACGGTCGACGGCGACGAACGTCAGGTAGCACGAGTTCGTATGGCGGCGGCGTCCGGTGAGCAGCTCCTCTGCCTCGACACGGACTCCGACCTCCATCGAGGTCCGGCCCACGTAGTTCACGCTCGCCTTCATCACGACGAGGTCGCCGAGATGGATCGGCTCGCGGAAATCGACGCGGTCGATCGATGCCGTGACGACGCTGGCGCGTGAGTGGCGGAAGGCAGCGATCGCCGCCGTCTTATCCATCATCGAGAGGATGACGCCACCGAAGATATGCCCGAGGTTGTTTGCGTCTTGGGGCATCATCAACTCGGACGACTCGTGCTGACTCTCCTTGACGGTCTTCGCTGCGCGAGGTCCGTCGCTCATACGTGATGCCGCGGGTTGGCTCGACGGGAGCTAGTTCCGAATGCGGCGAAGCGTGGCCGTGACAGATGCGATTGTCGCCCTGTGTCACGAACCGTCCTCGTGCTCTCGTCGTAGAGCGACGCCTCGTTGAAGGCGCGCGTCAGTGCCCGGCGCTGCGCGCTATCGAGCGCGGGACGATCGAGCCAAAACGTATGAAGAACTGGGGCAGCAACGACGCGGAGCGGCCACTCCCCAGCTCCAGCCACGAGAACGAGCCGAGCAGTTTCAGCTGCGGAGTCGTACCGGGCGAGGAGATCGTAGCCTGCGGGCGATGGGCGTCGCCATCGGTCCAGCTCGTCTTCGGCGTGCGGAAAGTCGTGCGCGATTTCTGCCCACCACTCTGGCGACGACGGCCTCAGGTCGTTGAGTGGAAGCACCTCGTCAGGAACATCTGAACCACGCTGGGGGACGTCGAACTCGACGGCAAGCTCACTGTCCGGAACGGTAAGGACGAAGCTGCTTGCGTCAAATCGCGCACGGGAGAGCGCGGCCACGGCCCGCTGGGCAGACTCGCGAGAGTCGCCGCGTACGGAGTCGATGGCAGAGCTGAGCTCGCGTTGGCCGCTGTCGATGAGAGCGCTTGCGACAGTAGAGGGAAAGAGGTCGGCAACACGCGCTGGCTTGCCGGAGCGGAGGTCGATGACTCCGCGCCGCGTCGCGTGCCACGGCTGCGTGCCAGCCATCGTGACGTCGACGTGGTATTCAAAGGAAAGGTACGGGCCGTGGACGTCGACCACTTGGAGGTCCGCCAACGCCTGCGTGGGCGGATCTTCATCTCCATCCTCGTCGGGCGCCAGCGGGTGCGCGCGCGGATGCGCGCGGCTGTACTCGCGAGCGACGCGAGGGACGATGGAGTCCTCGAACACCACGGCCGAGTCGCCACGCTCGAGATCGCGTCGATAGAGGCGGAGCCCGACGAGCAGCGCATCCGTGTACGACCGGTCGTCGTCGGCGATGAAGATCTCGTAGAAGCGGCCGTCGTAGCGTGCGAGGGTGAGCGGCGCGCCGCGCGCGCGGACCTTCGCACCGGCCGTCGAGATCCAGAAGGTCGAGTCCTGGGTGGCGACGAGAAACTCCGCCGGCGGCGGGGGCGCGGCGCGCGTACCAGCATCGCGCGGCGCGGCGCACGCACCGCTCGCGGCGAGAAGAAAGAGGCCGAGTCTTATATCCTTACCCAGAGAGTGAACCATCGGCGGGAAATATAGGGGACTTGCAGCGTCGCTCGCGGACTGGGGTAGTAAGGAAACGATCGGGACGCGCAGGTCGTCATTCTCGGAGTCATTCCTTTCGCTTCATTCTTTGCCGCGTGATATGGGTCATCTTCGTCGAAGTTCGTTCGCCGTCGCTCTTCTCCTCACCGCCTGTACGGCAGCGTCGGAGCGCAGCGACAAGCCGGCCGCAACGCCGGCGCCCGCGCAGCAGGCGGCCGCCGTCGCGTCGGCGTCGCCGACTCGTGAGGCAACACGTCCGCAGGGCGCGGTCGCTGTGGCGAATGGCGCCGTTGGCGCGCCGATCTCGCCACAGCTTGCGAAACTCCGCGATCCCGCGACGACGCCGGTCATTCGCGGATTGTACGTCAACCGATTCGCGGCGCAGAGCACGCGAAAGATGCGGTGGTTGATCGGCATCGCGGATTCGACGGAGATCAACGGATTCGTGATCGACATGAAGGACGAGTTCGGACTGAACTTCCACTCGGAGAATCCGGAGTTCCGGAAGAACGAGGGCGTGGGCCACGGCGTGGTGCGCGACGTGCGCGCGCTACTCGACACGCTCCATGCGCACAACATCTTCGCGATCGCGCGCATCGTCGTCTTCAAGGATCCGACGACGGCGAAGGTCCATCCCGAGTGGACGATTCATCGTCCGGACGGCTCGATCTGGGAGGACAAGAAGGGCTTTACCTGGGTCGATCCGTACAACCACGCATTGTGGGATTACAACATTGGTATCGCCGAAGAGCTGGTCCACCTCGGCTTCGACGAGATCCAGTTCGATTACATTCGCTTCCCCGAGCCGTACAAGAGCCTGCCGCCGCAGGTCTTTCCGGCATCGAACGGGATGTCCAAGCCGGATCTGCTCGCGGCATTTCTCAAGACGGCGCACGAACGGCTGAACAAGCTCGGTGTGCGATCGACGGCAGACGTCTTTGGCTTCGTCGCGACCGTGCACGGGCCGCTCGAGATCGGGCAATGGTGGGAGAAGCTGGCGCCGGTGACGGACGTGCTGCTGCCGATGACGTATCCGTCGCATTTCCCGCGCGGTTCGTTCGGTATCGCGCGGCCGAACGCCGAGCCGTACAAGATTCAGAAGATCTCAATCGACACGGCACGCGTCCGCGATCAGAAGCTCGGCATCACCGCGCCCGAGCACGTCCGGCCCTGGGTGCAGGCTTTCTCGTTAGGCAAGCCGCCGTATGGGGCAGCTGAGCTGGAGGAACAGAAGCGCGCGATCTACGACGCGGGCTACGACGGCTGGGTGCTCTGGCATCCGGGCTCGAAGTACGAGCCGTTCCTTCCGGGGCTGGAGAAGGGAGAGCTCGTCTCGCACAAGAAGCAGCCGTAAAGTCATCCTGAGGAGCGAAGCGACGAAGGATCTACTCGAATTCGAATAGATCCTTCGTCGCTTCGCTCAGGATGACAGCTTCAGCATGGCTGCCAACAAGCGCTCCACCTCGTCGGCAGTCGTGTAGCACGAGCAGCCGATGCGGACGACTCCGTCGGCGGATTGGCCGAGGCGCTCGATGACCGTGGCCGCGTAGAAGTCGCCGTTCGATACGTACAGGCCGCGGCGCGCGAGGGCGCGCGCGATGTCGTCGGTCTTGCGGCCACGCATCGTGAAGGCGAGCGTCGGCGTGCGCGGCGTGCCCGGGCGCGGTCCGTAGAGCGTGACACCGTCGATCTCGGAGAGGCCGCTCCAGAGGCGCGCGAGGAGCAGCGAACCGCGCCGATGTAGCGCCTCGAAGGCGACACGGAGCGCGGCACGACGGCCCGATCGATCGCTCCCAACCGACAGGTCGCCCGCGAGCGATGCGAGAAAGTCTACGGCCGCGGCGGCGCCGACGATGCCTTCGTGATTCTGCGTGCCCGTCTCCAGCCGCTCGGGGGATGTTTGCGGCGCGGGATCGAGACGCGGAACGTCGACGCGCTCGAGCAGCGCGCGCTTTCCATAGAGAATGCCGACGTGCGGCCCGTAGAACTTGTACGCCGAACAGGCGAGGAAATCGCAATCGAGCGCCTGCACGTCGATGAGCTCGTGCGGAGCGAGGTGCACCGCGTCCACGAAGACGAGCGCGCCCGCTGCGTGCGCGAGCTCGGCGGCGCCACGCACGTCGGTGATGGTGCCTAACGCGTTGGAAGCGGCACCGATGGCGAGCAGGCGCGTCTTCGGTCCGAGCTGGCTCTCGAGATCACGCCAGTCGAGACGGCCGTCCCCCGTGTTCATCTTGACTGTTCGCACGGTGATTCCGCGTTCCTTGGCGAGCGCGCGCCAGGGCGCGACGTTCCCGTGATGGTCGAGCTCCGTCACGACGATCTCGTCGCCGGCCCCCCACGCGCGACCGAGGCCGCGCGCGAGGTGGAACGTGAGCGTCGTCATGTTCTGGCCGAATGCGATCTCGTCGGCCGATGCGTTGAAGAAGTCGGCGAAGGTCTCGCGGGCGGCGAGGAGCAGCGCGTCCGTCTCCTCGCTCGTCGGATACTGCCAGTGGGTGTTGGCGTTGTGATGGAAGAGATACTCCTCCATCGCCGCGACCACCGATCGCGGAACCTGCGTTCCACCCGGCCCATCGAAGTAGGCGACGGGCTGTCCGTCATGAAGGCGTTCCAGCGCCGGGAACTGGCGGCGGATCTGATCGATGGACACCGCGCCATCCGCGGCGCCCTGTTCAGCTGCGAGAGTCGACGTCATGCGATCTCCACTCCGGCCCATTGTTCGATGATCTTGACGGTCTCCACGTGATCTGCGACCTCGCCTAACGAGTTGTGGGCGAGCTTCCAGAGCGCGGCGGTGAGCTGCAGCATCGGCGCCGGCACCGCGTCGGCGCTGGCGACGGCGGCGGCGATGCCGACGTCCTTGTCGAGGAGCGCGAGGCGGAAGGTCCGCGGAAATGCCCGCGTCAGAACACGCTCGGGAAAGAGGTTCATCGACGCATTCGAGCGGCCGCTCGAGGCGTTGATCACATCCAGCGCCGTCGCGGGCGCGACGCCCTCCTTCACCAGGAGTGCGAGCCCCTCCGCCGTCGACCAGACGTGCACCGCCAGAAGCGCATTGTTCACGGCTTTCAGCGCGTCGCCCGCGCCCACCTTGCCGCAGTGCACGATCTTCTGCCCGAACGACTCGAGCACCGGACGCACGCGATCGAGCACGGCGCGGTCGCCCCCGACCATCACGGTGAGCGCGCCCTTCTCCGCTCCGCTCACGCCGCCACTCACCGGCGCGTCGATGAAATCGATTCCGTGCTCCCGAAGCCGCTCGGCAATCTGACGCGACGTCGCGGGCTCGCCCGAAGTGCAGTCCACGAACGCGGCACCCTTGCGCATCGTCGCCAGCAGTCCCTCGGCACCGTCGAGGAGCGACATCACCTCGGGGGAATTGGGGAGGCACGTGATGACGACGTCCGCGTCGCGCACCGCGTCCGCGGGCGACGTCGCGTGGCGGGCTCGCGTCGTCTCCGAGAATTCACGGGCACGCGACGACGTGCGATTCCAGACGGCGAGTGGGAATTTCGCTTCGGCGACTCGGCGCGCCATCGGCCAACCGATCGCGCCGAGCCCAAGAAAAGCAACATTCATTGAGAGCAATGGGTAGGGAGCAGACGGCAGAGGGTGGAAAGAGCGCGTGGAGCGGACGCGATGGAAGAAGCTATATTGCCGCCGCTCCGACGCCATGCACCGCGTGGTCCAGGCATTCGTCGGCGCATTATCACCCTCTGCCCACAGCCCTCGGCCCACTACCCGCAATGGCTCCGCCGCATCGCAATCCCGAGGAAGTGCCCGTCGCGGCTCTGGTCGCGCCGGACATTCTCGCATTGCTGGAGGAATCGCCGAGCGACATCGCGGCCGAGACGGAGGAGATGCACCCGGCTGATCTCGCGGACGTCGTCGAGCTGCTGCCGTCGGAGCGCGCGCCATTCTTTCTCGCGGCGCTGCCGCGTGATCGCGCCGCGGATGTTCTCGAGTACCTGAACGAGGAGCTCCGCGCCGAGATCCTCGAGCAGATGAGCGCCCGCCAGGCCGCGGAGCTCGTCACCGAGATGACGCCCGACGATCGGGCCGACACGCTCGAGGAGCTGAGCGAGCTCTCGGAGGAGCACGCGGAAGAAGTCCTCTCGGAGATCCCGAGCGAGGCGCGTCGCGAGACCGAGCAGCTCCTCCGCTTCGATCCGGACACCGCCGGCGGCTTGATGACGACGGAGTTCGTCTCCGTCCCCGAGATGACGACGGTGGAAGATGCGCTGGATCGCGTGCGTGCCCTGGCGCGCTCGGGTCGGCGGGAAGCGATGTACGCGATCTACGCGACCGACGCCGCGGGTCGCCTGGCGGGCGTGCTCTCGCTGCGTGAGCTGCTCGCGGCACAGCCAGGCGCGAAGATCTCCGACATCGCGTGGACGGAAGTGGTGTCCCTCGGACCGAATGCGGACCGCGAAGAGGTCGCGCGCCTAACGTCGAACTACGACCTCGTCGCGATCCCGGTCGTGAGCGAGTCCGGACACCTCATGGGTGTGATCACGGTCGACGACGTCATCGACGTCATCCAGGAGGAGCAGACCGAGGACGTCCAGAAGCTCGGCGGTATGGAAGCGCTCGACGAGCCGTACATGCAGATCGGCTTCTGGCGCATGATCCGGAAGCGTGCCGGCTGGCTCTGCGCGCTCTTCATCGGCGAGATGTTCACCGCGACGGCGCTCGGGTATTTCCAGGGGACGATCGATCGAGCGACCGTGCTTGCCCTGTTCCTTCCGCTGATCATCAGCTCGGGCGGCAATTCGGGGTCGCAGGGCACGTCGCTGATGATCCGGTCGCTCGCGCTGCGTGAGGTCGGGATTCGTGATTGGTGGCGCGTCGCCGTACGCGAGCTGCCGGCAGGGCTGACGCTCGGGGTCATCCTCGGGCTGATCGGATTTGGCCGCATCGAGCTCTGGCAGTTCCTCCACAATCACTCGGTGCACGTCTTCGGTGTGCCGCTCGGAATGAATTACAACCAGCACGCGGGCGCACCGTTCGAAGTACATCTCATCGCGCTGACGGTGGGCATCGCCCTGATCGGCGTCGTGATGTTCGGGACGATGGTCGGCTCGATGTTGCCCTTCCTGTTCCGCCGGTTCGGCTTCGATCCGGCGAGCGCGTCCGCACCCTTCGTCGCGACGCTCGTCGATGTGACGGGACTCGTCATCTACTTTACGGTCGCGTTGATCGTGCTACATGGGGTCGTATTGTAGGTCCGCTGTTGCTGGTTTTCTCATCGTCGCTTGGTCGTAATTAACACGACGCCGTTCACGCCCTCGGAGCCATAGGCCGCCGCCGAGCCGGCGTCTTTCAGGATCTCGATTCGGGCGATGTCCGATGGTGCGATCCCGGAGAGCGCGCTGCCGATGCCGCCGCCGCGCGGCAAAGGCATACCGTCGAGGACGACGAGGGGCGCGGCATTCCCTCCGTTTGCCGACGCGTTGCGGATGCGGAGCGTGAAGTCGCCGTTAGGCAGTGGGACGACCTCGACGCCCGCGACGCGACCGCGCAGCAGCTCCTCGACGCGCGCCACCCGTTGATGAGCGATCTCGTCGCCAGAGACGCTGCCGATCGCCCCGGTGACGTCGCGTTTCGCTTGTCGCCCGTATCCGATGGAGACCGAGTCGGAGTTGCTCGGCGTGGGGGACACAGCGCTGTGTCCGGAATTGCTAGTGGCGCACGCGGCCGCGATGATCGCCGTGGAGACGATGATCCCGATCGGCAGGACGTGACGACCAGCGATCATCTTTCCCCCTCATCAGTCGAGTGACTCGACGCTCGCGCCCTGTGAGGCGGCGCAGACGTAGACCGCGGGCTGCAGCCCGACACTTTCAGTATACGCCTTGGAGACGCCACGCGCGAAGCCGTCCGCCGCCTCGCGCTGGACGAGCGCGACGGCGCAACCGCCAAAGCCCGCCCCCGTCATCCGCGCGCCGAGGCAGGCGTCGTTACTCTGCGCCAGCTCGACCATCGTGTCCAGCTCCTTCCGCGACACCTCGAAGTCGTCGCGCAACGACGCGTGACTCTCGTCCATGAGTGTGCCGACGGCAGCGACGTCGCCGTTCGCGAGAAGCCGGGCTGCCTCGAGAGTACGTGCGTTCTCGGTGATGACATGGCGCGCTCGCTTACGCGTGACGGCATCGAGCTCCGCTTCGCGCTCGGAAAAGGTCGCGACATCTACGTCGCGCAACGCGCGCACGCCGAAGAAGCGCGCCGCCGCCTCGCATTGGGCACGGCGCTCGTTGTAGGCGGAGTCGACGAGACCGCGGCGGGTACCGGTGTCGAGCACGACGACGGCAACGCTATCGGGCACGAGCACGGGCACCGTCTCCAGACTGCGACAATCGATGAGCAACGCGTGACCCGCGGCGCCGGCGGCGGAGATGAGTTGATCCATGATGCCGCAATTCACGCCGACCCATTCGTTCTCGGCGCGTTGCGCGATGCGCGCCATCGCCACCGGCTGCCAGACGACGCCACTGACCGCGGCGAAGGTGCGCGCGGCCGCCAACTCCAGCGCGGCACTCGACGAGAGTCCCGCGCCGACCGGCACATCGCCGGCGGCGACACCCTCCCAGCCACGCGTGGGGCGTCCCTCGTCCTCCAGCGCCCACGCGACGCCGCGCACGTACTCCACCCAGCCGCCGCGGCGCGCCGGCCCTTCGTCGAGCGCGAACGTCGACTCCTCGGCGAAGTCGAGGGAATACACCGCCACCCGACGATCCGCACGTGCACGAACCGCGAGCCAGACCTCGCGGTCGATTGCCATCGGCAAGACAAAGCCATCGTTGTAGTCCGTGTGGTCGCCGATGAGGTTCACACGACCGGGAGCGCGAGCGAGGAACGATGGCTCGGTCCCGAACCGGCGCTGGAACTCGTCACGCACGCGCGCGCGCAACTCGATGCTCATGGCGACCTGGCCGCGCGCGCCGTGTTCGTTTCGCGAAGACGCGCCGCTGCCGCCTCGGCGGTCAGGTCGCGCTGCGGCTCGCCCAGCATCTCGTAGCCGACGAGGAATTTTCGCACGGTGGCCGAGCGGAGGAGCGGCGGATAGAAGTGCATGTGTAGATGCCACTCCGGATGCTCGCGACCGTCGGTCGGCGCCTGATGGAAGCCAGCGGAGTACGGGAAGGACACGTCGAAAAGGGCGTCGTACTGGTTCGTTAGGCGCTTGAGCACGTCGGCCAGTCCGTCGCGCTCGCGATCGCCTAACGCGGAAAGGTGCCGTACCGGACGCCGGCTGACAACCAGGGTCTCGAACGGCCAGACGGCCCAGAACGGGACCAGGGCGACGAATTCATCGTTCGCGTAGACGATACGCTCCTCGCGACGCTCCTCGGCGCTGAGGTAATCCTCGAGGAGGGTTCGTTTGGCACGGGCGAAGTGCTCGGCAAAGCGCTCGCCCTCCCGCGCCGGAGCGAGGGGAATGGAGCTCTGCGCCCAGATCTGGCCGTGGGGATGCGGATTGCTTGCTCCCATGACCTCGCCCTTGTTCTCGAAGATCTGGACGTGATTGATGTCGGGCCTGTGGCCGAGTTGATCATACTCCTCCGCCCACAGGTCGACGACGCGTCGGATCTCGGCTGGCTCCATGTCCGGGAGTGAGAGATCGTGGCGAGGTGAGAAGCAGATGACCCGACAGACGCCTGACTCGCTCCGCGCGATGAGCAGGTCGCCATCACTGCGAAACTCGGTTGGCCGCTCGGCCGATTGGCGCAGGGCGGCGAAATCATTTTCGAAGACGAACGTGCCGGTGTACGAGGGATTGCGCGCGCCGCCGGCGCGCTCGTTCCCGGGGCAGAGATAGCACTGTGGATCGTAGGTGGGACGCTCGCGCGGCGGAGTACGCTCGAGCTGGCCCTGCCATGGACGATGAGTGCGATGTGGGGAGACGAGTACCCACTCCCCGGTGAGCGGATTCCAGCGCCGGTGCGGCTCGGCCGCGAGCGCGTCCAGGACGTTCGGAACCGAGTGCAGCTCGGCGGGCGTGCGATTCACAGCGACGCGTCCGTGAAGAAATGAAGGTGACCTGAACCGGTTCGGAAGGGTTCAGAATGTTCAGTAAGAGGTTCGTCGCGGGAGAAGTTGTCAAGCCAGCGACGAGCGCTCATGCCGGTTCGACCAGTGTGAATCTTCGTGCTGAGAGGCGATGCCCTTGACACCGCCTCGGATGCGAACCATGCTAGCCGCGCCTGAACTTGTTCGATTGCGTTCAATAGAGTTCGATTCCTCGCGCCTCATAGAGCTCTGACCACTCCGCGATGAAGACACAGCGCGCGACCATCACCGATGTCGCCCGGCAGGCCGGCGTCTCCAAGGCCACCGTTTCGGCTGTCATCAACGACAGTGCGTCTGTGAAGGGATCGACGCGCGACCGCGTGCTCTCGGCGATCGACGTGCTCAACTACCGGCCGAGTCAAATCACGCGCACCACGGCGAGCAAGACCAAGTCCATCGGCCTCCTCATCAAGGAGATCGACAATCCGTATTACGCCGAGGTCGTGCTTGGCGCACGCGCGCACGCGAACGAGCAGGGATACACCCTGCTCGTGGCGAGCTCGGAGGGCGAATACGAGGCCGAGCGGCGAGCGGTGGAGCTGTTGCAGGCGAAGGACGTCGAAGGACTGATCGCGACGCCGGTGCTCGACGAGCACGCCGACCTGTCGCACTTCTTCGAGCTCAAGCGACGCAACTTCCCCTTCGTGCTGCTCGAGGAAGTGCTCGGCGTGCGCGCGAGTCTCGTCGACGTCGACAATCGCGATGCGTCGCGCAAAGCGGTGGAGTTTCTCATCCGGCAGGGCCACACGCGCATCGTGCACTTCGCCGGCCCCCGCTACTCGATGCACAGCGAAGAGCGGCTCGATGGCGTGCGGCACGCCTGCAGCGCGTCCCATCTCATCTTCCACGACGATGACGCCATCGAGGCAGGGGCGCATCTCGCCGACGGCTATCGGGCCGCGCTCACCTGCTTTCGCAAACGCACCGGTACGGCGCGGCCGACGGCGGTGACATGCTACAACGATCTCGTCGCCATTGGCGTCTGCCGCGCGCTCAACGAGCTGGGTCTCCGCATCCCCGACGACGTGTCGGTGATCGGCTTCGACGACATCCCCCTGCTCGAGTACATGCCGGTGCCATTGACGACTGTCCGCATGCCGAAGGCCGAGATGGGTGCGGTGGCCGCACAGATGCTCATTCGACACATCGAATCGAAGACCGCCCTGCCACCGCAGAAGGTGGTGCTCGAAGCGGAGATCGTCGCGCGCGCGTCGACGCGTGCGCTCGAGGGCGCGGCAATTACGCCGCCCCCGTCGACGCGAGAGAAGGCGCGCCCCTCCCGAGCGGCCGGTCGTCCGGCACGTCGTTAGGCAAGGGAGCGACACGCCGTATGAGCCGCTCGATGCGATCTCTTCTCACTGGACTCGCCTGCGTGCTCGGCACGCGCGCGCTCGCCGCGCAGACGCCGGCGGCGGCGTGGCATCCCGTCGGTGATCGGCTGCTCACGCGGTGGGCGGCAGAGGTGGATCCGGCGCGGGTGCTGCCCGAGTATCCGCGGCCGCAGATGGTCCGCCAGCGATGGGAGAATCTGAACGGTCTCTGGGAATTCGCGGTGATCTCCGACAGCGCGGCGCCACTTCCCTTTGGTCGCGCGCTGTCGGAGCGGATCCTCGTTCCCTTTGCGATGGAGTCTGCGCTCTCCGGTGTCGGGCGTCACGCCGAGAGGGTGGTTTATCGCCGGACGTTCCGGGTCCCGACGGACGTTGCGGCGAGTGAGCGTTTACTCATCCACTTCGGTGCTGTCGATTGGCGCGCGACGGTCTACGTGAACGGGCGGCGACTGGCCGAGCATACGGGTGGCTATTCGCCGTTCACTGTTGATATCACGGACGCGCTCCGGGATCGAAGTAGCGATCAGGAGCTCGTCGTGGCGGTGTACGATCCAACCGATTCGTTCGGCCAGCCGCGCGGAAAACAAGTCAGCAATCCGCGCGACATCTGGTACACGCCGGTGACGGGGATCTGGCAGACCGTGTGGCTCGAGCCCGTTCCCCGCTCCTCGATCGATCGCCTCGTCCTCACTCCAGAGCTGAGCGCCGGGGTGCTGCACGTGAGAGTGTCAGGCCGCGGCACGACATCCGCGGGGCACATCGAGGTCATTGCTTCGTCCGGCGGACGCGTCGTGGGAAGAGCGACGGGCGGCGTGGGCAGTGACCTCCGCCTAACGATTCCGAGTCCCCACCCGTGGAGCCCGGACGATCCCTTCCTCTACGATCTGCGCGTGACGCTCCGTGACGCCGCCGGCAGCGTCGATTCCGTCACGAGCTACTTCGGCATGCGCTCGGTGAGCCGCGGTCTGGATGCCAACGGCTTCGTGCGCATTCGTCTCAACGGCAAGCCGGTTTTCCAGCTCGGCCCACTCGATCAAGGCTGGTGGCCAGACGGGCTCTACACGGCACCGACCGACGCCGCGCTCCGTCACGACATCGAGATGATGAAGGCGCTCGGCTTCAACATGGTGCGCAAGCACATCAAGGTGGAACCGGCCCGCTGGTACTACTACGCCGACAAGCTCGGCCTCGCGGTGTGGCAGGACATGCCGAGCGGCTGGAACGATACGCCGGCGGCGCGGCGCGACTTCGAGAGTGAGTTGCGCGCGATGATCGAAGATCTGCGCAGCGTGCCGTCGATCGTTGCCTGGGTGCCGTTCAACGAAAAGTGGGGCCAGTTCAATACACGACACATCGTCAGCGTCGTTCGGCAGATCGACACGACGCGGCTCATCAACGACGCCAGCGGATGGCAGCACGAGGGCGTTGGCGACATCATCGACGTGCACCGCTATCAGGGTCCACAAGCGATGTTCGGCGCCGAAGGACGCGCCGCCGTCGTTGGTGAGTTTGGCGGACTCGGATACAAGGTGAACGGCCACGCGTGGGCTGGTGATACGTGGGGCTACGGCGGACTCTTCGCGTCGACAGACGCGCTGGCCGATCGTTATGCACTGCTCCTCGAGCGGCTCTACCACGACCGCGATACGCACGGCATCAGTGCCGGCGTGTACACGCAGCTCACCGACGTCGAGGTGGAGCTCAACGGGTTCATGACCTACGACCGCGCCGTGGTGAAGTTCGACACGGCGCGCACGGCCGCCATCAATCGGGGCCTCGCGCCCTATCTGTTGCCCGAGCTCGCCGAGTTCACGGACAGCGTGCGAGTGACCGTTTCCCAGGGGACGCCGACCGAGGTGTACTACACCCTCGACGGCAGCGAGCCGACAACGCGGAGTACGCGCTATCGCGCGCCGGTCACGGTGAAGGCCAGCACCGTGGTGCGGGCGCGGAGCTTCGTGAATGGCACTCCCACCGCGGCGCCGGAAGCACGCATCGAGTATAAGAAGGTGCCCGGGCGCGCGCCCGTGACGCCGCAGGTGGTCGCTGGGCTGAGCTACGACTACTTCGCCGACACGACGAAGGAGCCTGCCTTCCGATTGAATTGGCCGGTGCGGTGGCGGGTCGAGCATCCGGAGACGCGTCCCGACGATCTGCGACCGACGAAGCGGGGGACGGTAGCCAACTTCTCGCTCGCGCCGCGCGACACCAATGAGATGTTCTCGTTCCGCTACACGGGCTACATCCGCGTGCCGCGCACCGGCGTCTACACCTTTCTCGCCCGCTCCGACGACGGCGCGGGGCTGTGGATCGGCGACCAGAACGTGTTCTGGTCGTTAGGCCAGTCGCCGAAGACGACGGAGACGTGGGGCCAGGCCGCGCTGCAGGCCGGCCTGCATCCGATCACCGTCGGCTATTTCCAGGCGTACGGGCCGATGCAGCTCGAGATGTACATCGAGGGTCCAGGGATGGCTCGCCAGCGCATCCCGAGCTCGATGCTCTTTCGCGACGCGGCGGCTCGTTAGGTATGGATCGGCGCTGCCTCTCCGTCCATCGCGCGCGCGAGCGGCCACCACCGTCGCGTGACGCGCTTCGTCTACCCACCAGCTCACCCAGTCAGGTCCGCGTGCCGGACCCATCACGCTGTTCCCGCGGAGAAACGACCGTGAACATCTCACTTCATCACCGCTCGAGACTGGCGTTCATGATCGCCACGATCCTGTTCGGTGTCGCCACAACGGCGCACGCGCAGGGGGGAAGCCGCATCACGGGCACCGTGCTCGGCGAAGCGGGCCAACCGTTGCCGGGCGCGCAGGTCACAATCGCGAGCAGTACACTCGGAGCCCTGACGAACGATCAGGGGAAGTACACCATTACGGGCGTCAGCGCGGGAACACACGTCCTGCGCGCCCAACGCATTGGCTACTCGCCGGTGACGCAGCGTGTCGTTGTCACCAGCGGCGCTGATGCGGTGGCCGATTTCCAGCTCCCTGTGCTGCCGGCGAGTCTGTCGGCGGTCGTCTCCGTTGGGTACACGACCGAGCAGCGACGGGACATCTCGGGAGCTGTGTCGAGTGTCAGCGGGACGGAGATCCGCGATCAGAAGGTCGCGACGGTGGAGGAAGCCGTGCGCGGCCGGATCCCGGGCGTACAAGTAGCAGCGAGTGGCGAGCCGGGACGGCCGGCACAGATCATCGTGCGCGGGCAGACCGGCTTCGGGAATCCGGCGCCGCTCTATGTCGTCGACGGGATGTACCTATCGGAGAACCCGAATCTGAACCCCGACGATATCGAATCGATCGAGGTGCTGAAGGACGCGTCGGCGGCGGCGCAGTACGGTGCGCAGGCGTCGAACGGCGTCGTCGTCATCAAGACGCGTCGCGGCCATGCCGGGAACAACGAAGTGCAGCTGCACACCTACTATGGCTATCAGGAAGTGCCGAAGCGGCTGAACATGATGAACGCCCAGCAGTGGCAGGCGTTGAATCTCATGGCGTATCAGAATGCCGGCTTCCAACCGCAAGACATCCCCGCCGGCATCACCAGCCCGGTGACGGTCAACACGAACTGGCAGGACGCGGTGTTTCAGAAGGGCGCGATCCAGGATTACAACTTGCAAATGTCGGGTGGGTCACCGACCGCCAGCTATCTCGTGTCGGGTGGGGTGCTCGACCAGAAGGGCACGATCATCACGACGACGTTCCGGCGGTACAGCTTCCGCGTGAACTCCGATGCGCGGAGCGGCCGGTTCGCGATCGGCGAGAATCTCGCGTTGTCGCAGGGCAATCAGCAAGGACTCAACGGCTATCCGCTGATCGACGTCGTGCGCATGGTGCCGACGATTCCGGTCTACGATCCGGCGAATGCCGGCGGCTACGGCTACGGCAGCACCGCGAATCCGACGTACGGAACGAATCCGGTGGGGGAGCTGCAGGCGCAATCGAACAAGTACCGCTCGAACCAGGCGATCGGGACCGCATTCGGCGAGCTGGAGATCTTCCACAACCTGCGCTATCGGCTGAACCTCGGCCTCAACTACAACGATTCGACGGCGACGAACTGGCGGAGCATCGACCAGCTGCGCTATCTGACGCCGAACTCATTCGCGACACTCGCCGACGCACGGGCGAACGGCACGTCGCTGCTCTATGAAAATCTTCTCAACTTCGAGGACGCCTATCACGCCGGAACGCACCGCGTGACGGCCGTCGTCGGCACGACGTCGCAGCGCGTCGATTACGATCGCCTGTTCGCGTTCCGCCAGGGCTTCACCGACGAGACGCTGCGGCAGATCGACGCCGGCTCGACCTCGGGGGCGAGCAACAGCGGCTTCACCATTCCCTTCCGATCGAACGCCGTCCTCGGCCGCATCAACTACGCGTTCATGGATCGGTATCTCTTCAGCCTGAGCGGACGGCGTGACTGCTCGTCGCGCTTCAGCCCGGGCAACCGGTGCGGCAGCTTCGGCGCCGGATCGATCGGCTGGGTCGCGAGCGATGAGGGCTTCTTCAAGAGCATCCCGCTCGTGAACCGCGCGACGTTTCTGAAGCTGCGCGCCAGCACGGGCGTGCTCGGCGATCAGAACATCGGCGACTTCGCCTACGTGGCGCCGATCGGCTCGAACATCAATTACATCTTCAACGGCACGACGACGAGCGGTGCCACGCAGCAAGCGCTCGCCAACCCGAATCTGCGGTGGCAGTCCAACCGCTCCACGGACGTCGGCCTCGATCTCGGCGTGCTCGGCAGCGCACTGACCATCACGACCGACTACTACAACAACACGTCCGATCACCTGCTCGTCCAGGCGCCGATACCACCAAGCCTCGGCTCGAGCTCGAATCCCGTGATCAACGCGGGCAAGGTGCGGAACGCGGGCTTCGAGCTCGGCGCGAACAACCACCTGGACATGGGCAAGCTGCAGCTCAACAGCTCGCTCAACCTAACGACGACGCGCAACAAGGTGCTCACCCTCGGCAACGGCGGACAGCCAATCTTCGCCGGGATCAACGGCGTGGCGCGTAGTGCGGTCGGCTACCCGATCGGCGAGTTCTACGTGAAGCACGTCGCCGGCATCTTCCAGAGCGCGGCGGAGGTTGCGAACTACAAGGGCCCGAACGGCCAGCCAATCCAGCCCGGCGCGCAGCCCGGTGACATCAAGTACGCCGATCTGAACAACGACGGCGTCATCAACGAAAAGGATCGCTACAACGCGGGCAACGGTGTTCCCAAGCTCACGGGCGGACTCTTCTTCGATGCGCGGTACGGCTCGTTCGACGCCGGCATCAATTTCCGGGGCAGCTACGGCTACAAGATTTTCAACGTCGTGAAATGGTGGACGGAGCGCATGGACGACCTGAACAACTCGCGCGCCGGTCTGCAGCCGTGGACCCAGGCGAACCCGAGCACGACGACACCGCGCGCCGTGTACGGTGCAGCCGGCGCCGCGAACGGTGACCCGGTCTCCGATCGCTGGATCGAGAACGGCAACTATACGCGGCTGCAGAATCTCATCGTCGGCTACACGCTGCCGGCGCGACTCTCGCAGCGTTTCTACACGGGCTCGACGCGGCTCTATCTGAACATCCAGAACCTGTATACGTGGACGAAGTACTCGAACTGGGATCCGGAGATTCTCGGCTTCGGCGATCCGCTCGCGCGCGGTATCGACGACGGCTTCATCTACCCGAATCCGCGCACGTTCACGCTCGGTCTCGACCTTCGCTTATGACGCCCGCTTCGCGCGCGCGCTCCCATTTCTTCTACTCTTCGACCACTCTCGTTATGCGATACCGCGCACTGCTCGCGGCGCTCGTCCTCGGCGCCAGCGTCGCGGCCTGCAAGTCCGACCTCGACGTCACGAATCCCAATCAGCTCAACTCACAGACATTTTGGACGACCGCCGACGATGCCCTTCAGGGTGTCAACGCGACGTACAACGGTCTGTTGCAGCTGGGCACGTTCCTGCGTTGGCAGGGCTTCAGCTACGACATCCGGTCCGACATCGGCTACAGTCCAAGCCCGTGGACCGATCTCGCGAACTTCAACAAGTTCACGTTCGCGAGCTACGATTTCGACGTGAACCACGACACGTGGAACGACACGTACCGGACGATCTTCCGCGCAAATCAGGTAATCGCGAATGTCCCGGGGATCAACATGGATCCCACGCTGCGGAGCCGATACGTCGGTGAGGCGAAGTTCCTGCGCGGCTTGCTCTACTTCCATCTCATCACGCTGTACGGCGGCAACATTCCGTTGATCACGACGCCGCCGCTTCCCGGTGACCGGCCGCCGAGCTCGGACAGCGCGAAGGTGTGGTCGCAGATTCAGACGGACCTCACGGACGCCGCGGCCGCGTTGCCGACATCGTACTCTGGCGCGGACATTGGGCGCGCCACGTCCGGCGCGGCCAAGGGCTTGTTAGGCAAAGTGCTTCTTCAGCAGCACAAGTGGGCCGAGGCCGCAACGCAGCTGCAAGCCGTGGTTCAGTCGCCGGCCCGGTACAGCCTCGACCCCAACTATGCGAACAACTTCACGGCGTCGGGCAAGAACAATGTCGAGTCGCTGTTCGAAGTTCAGGTGGGAAATCCGACGCTCGCCGGATCACAGGGAATTCCGGGTCTCAACATGTCGAAGATGATTGGCCCCTGTGGCCCGAGCTTCTGCGACGGCCGGCCGACACCATGGTACTTCTCGCAGTTCTTCCTCGAGCAGACGACGACGGGTCAGGTCGATCCGCGACTCGACGCGACGATCTTCTGGAACAAGCCCGGCGGCATGGACGTGTACGGAACGCCCTTCGCGACTCGTTACGCGACGAACCTCGCCAACCACACCCCCGATACGCTCTTCTTCAAGAAGTACGGCGAGTACTACATCGCGGGCGACCAGAGCTGGGATGCATCGATCAACTACAAAGTGCTCCGCTATGCCGACATTCTGCTGATGTATGCCGAAGCGTTGAACGAGCAGAATCAGACAGCGAGCGCATTCCAGTACATCAATCAGGTGCGGGCGCGCGTGAACCTCGCGCCGCTGTCTGGGTTGACGCAGGCGCAGCTCCGGGACGCGATTCTCCACGAGCGGCTTCTGGAGTTCGGCATGGAAGGCCAGCGTTGGCTGGATCTGGGTCGGCAGAATCTCTTCGCCGACCTGACGACGCTGCGCGCACACGATCCGGAGTTCAACTTCTTCGTCGCCAACAAGTCGCTGCTGTTGCCGATTCCGACGGCGGAGATCAATCTCAATCCGAACATCCACCAGAATCCTGGGTGGTGAGCAGTTCTCCGGTGAGAATTGGCGTGTCCGGTGGGCCGTGGCGTGCGCGTCGCGGCCCTCCGCAACTTCGCAGCGTTCGCCTTCGACGAGTGCAGATCGTGATCCGAGCCGGCATTGCTGTCGTGGTCTTGGGTGCCGTGTCCAATTGCGGCGCCTCCGGCGCGGGTGCGCCACCCGGCGGCAAGAACGATTGCACGTTCACCAATCCACTCGGCGCCGGTCAGGACCCATGGGTCATTCGTCGCGGCGACGCGTATTACTTCGCCGAATCGCACGACAACGCGATCTGGGTCCACAAGACGGGGTGGCTGACGACGATCACGACGAACGGCGTACGCGTGTGGACGGCGCCGACGACGGGCTGGAATCAGACGAACATCTGGGCGCCGGAGCTGCACTACATTGACGGACACTGGTACATCTACTACGCAGGCGGAAGCTCGGGGCCACCGTTCATCACGCAGCACGCCGGTGTTCTACAGGCCGTGAGCGACGACCCACAGGGTGCGTACACCGACCTCGGTATGCTGTACACCGGCGATGACGTCGCCAATCACACCAATCCGGTGTGGTCGATCGACCTTACTGTCCACCGCGTAAATGGGCAGCTCTATGCGGTCTGGTCGGGGTGGGAGCAGAATGCGTCGACGGACCGGACGCCGCAGCATCTCTACATCGCGGCAATGTCCGACCCGCACACGATCAGCAGCAATCGCGTGAAGATCAGCTCCCCGACGGAAAGCTGGGAGCGGGGGACGGAGCTCGATTTGCAGGAAGGCCCGGAATTTCTCGAGCATGCGGGCCAGGTGTTCATCATCTACTCAACTCGGGAATCCTGGCTGCCGGACTATCGCCTGGGACAACTCCACCTCACGAATCCGGCCGATCCGATGAATCCGGCGAGCTGGGTCAAGACAGGGCCCGTCTTCGCCGGCACGGCCGACGTCTACGGCGTCGGCCACGCCAGCTTCACGACGTCACCCGACAGCACCGAGGACTGGATCGTGTATCACACCAAAACCAGCCCCTCGCCGGGTTGGGATCGTGTGATTCGGACGCAGAAGTTTGGGTGGAACGCCGACGGCTCACCGAATTTTGGCGTGCCGGTGCCGGCATCGCAGCGTCTGGCGATGCCGTCTGGCCAGTGCACGCCGTGAGGCTCGAGCGTTGTCGAAGGCTCGCACCGGCTTGGCGGCCATGTCATGTTTCGCGTAGCCACCAGCCGATGAGCAATCCATGGAACCGCTGAAGCTCACCATCGAAGGCATGTCCTGCGAGCACTGCGTACGCGCGGTAAAGAATCGCCTGACGGCGACACCGGGCGTCGCGGTCGAAGAAGTGACCGTCGGATCGGCCAGCCTGCGCTACGATCCGGCCACGACCAACGTCGAGGAGATCGAAGAGGTAATCGCCGACGAAGGCTATACGGCTTTCGTCGGTTGACGGTTGACGGTTGACGGTTGACGGTTGACGGACTGTTAACCGATAACCGTCAACCGATAACCGCCAACCGATAACCGCCAACCGATAACCGCCAACCGTTCGCCTAACGAACTCCGGCTGGCTCGCCCTTCTCCACACTCGTCGCCTCGTCTCCCTCGACTTGCGTCTCGGTATCGATCGGGCTCGCAATCCCCTGCTCGAGCCAGGCGTGCTCGCCGCGCAGAACCTGCTGCGCCACGCGATAGATCGCCGAATCGTTCTCGCCGTAAAAGCGGTCGAACAACACATCGACGCGAACGCGCGCTTCGCGGCAGAAGAGGTCGGCGAGCGCGACGGCCTTCGTATTCCCCTGCTTGGCAAGCATCTGCGCGCGCACGCATGACGCCGCGATTGCGAACAGCTCGGCGCCGATGTCCACCGCGCGGAAGAGCACCATCTGCTTGCGCTCGAGCCGCGGTCCGAAGCGCACCATGGCGTGGAAGAGCGTCCGGCCGAGCTTACGCGCGCGACGCTCGGCGAACCGAAGATGCTTCGCCAGTGCGCCGAACTCCCCATAGCCGGTCGCGCGCGGCAGCCAGCGTGACGGATACCACGTCGCATAGAACGGCGCCGACTTCGCCGCGGCCTTGACGCGCGTGCCTAACGACGATTCCGGCGCGACAATCGGGAAGGCCAGCTTGAAGTGATGATCCACCGCCTCGCGGGCGATGAACAATCGCATGATCTCCGACGAGCCCTCGAAGATGAGATTGATGCGGAAATCCCGCATCGCCCGCTCCACGGGGATCGGTTCCTCGCCGCGCGCGCGGAGTGAGTCGGCGGTCTCGTAGCCGCGGCCGCCGCGGATCTGCAGCGTGTCGTCGACGATCTTCCAGCCGTGCTCCGTGTTGTACATCTTCGCGATCGCCGCCTCGAGCCGGATGTCGTACCCGCCATGCTCGGCGAGGCCGACGGTGAGCCCGGAGATCGCTTCCATGGCAAAGGTGTTCGCCGCCATCATGCCGATCTTCTGGGCGACGGCTTCGTGCTTTCCGATCGGCGCTCCCCATTGCACGCGCTCGTTCGACCACCAGCGGGAGATGTTCAGCATCGCCTTCGATCCGCCGGCGGCGCTCGCGGGCAGCGTGAGACGCCCCGTGTTGAGCGTAATCAGCGCGAGCTTGAGTCCCTTCCCTTCGCCCCAGATGATGTTCTCGCGCGGGACTTTCACATTCGTGAAACGAATGAGGCCGTTCTCGATCGCCTTGAGGCCCATGAAGCGGCAGCGGTGCGCGATCTGCACCCCGGGCCAGCTCGCCTCGACAATGAACGCGGTGATCTGCTTGCGCGGCTTGCCGTCGCGTCCTGGTGCGTCCGGTGTGCGGGCCATGACGACGAAGAGCTCGGCGCGGGTGCCGTTGGTGCACCAGAGCTTTTCACCGTTGAGGATGAAGTGCTTGCCGTCCTCGGTGGGCGTCGCCGTCGCGTGCATGTTCGCGGGATCGCTGCCGGCGTCGACTTCCGTCAGCGCGAAAGCCGAGATGGCGCCCTTGGCGAGCCGTGGGAAGAAGCGGCGCTTTTGTTCGTCCGTCCCGAACAGCTTGAGCGGCTGCGGCAGTCCGATCGATTGATGCGCCGACAGCAGCGCCGTCAGTGAGCCGTCCTTCGACGTCACCATCGCCATCGCCTTCACGTAGCTCGTGTACGAGAGGCCGAGTCCACCATACTCACGCGGGATCTTGATGCCGAAGGCACCCATCTCGCGAAGCTCCTGCACGTACTCCTCCGGGATCTCGCCCGTGCGGTCGATCATGTCGGAGTCGACGCGCTGGAGGAACGCCTTGAGCTTCTGGAGGAACGGCCTGGCGCGCGCCTCCTCCTCAGGATCCTCGGCCGGATGCGGATGAATCAGATCGAGGCGGAATCGACCGAGGAAGAGCTCGCGGACGAAGCTGGGACCGGACCATTCGCTTTCGCGGGCGGATTCGGCGACGTCGCGCGCTTCCTTCTCGCTGGCGAGGGCCGCTGACTTGTCAGCCATGGATGAACTCGCGGATAAGTGACTGTAAAACAAGCACTGCGCTCATAGTACACGTCTTAAGACGCCCCGTTCAATCGGGCGTATCAGCCGTTCAATGGCTCTGGTTCCTCGATGAAATCGAGGAACCAGAGTGCATCCTCCAGGCCGTGCGCCCGCTCACAGCGTGCGATGACGGATGGCCACTGCGGTGCCGCCGATGAGCGCGATCGCGGCGAACGAGAACCATTGAATTGCATAGCTGAGATGTGGCCCCTCGTCCAACGTCGGGGGCGGCAGGCGCGCGACGCGCTCACCTTGCGGCCTGGTCGTGTCCGGCGTCGTCGCGACGAGGTAGAGTGGCGAAACGGGGTACGTCACCAGACTCTGCACGGTCGCCAGATCGAGCTGCCGCGCGACGCGCGCGTCGCGCCGGAGCACACCCTCGGGCTTCGACGCGATTCCCGGCGGCAGGAGCTCCGCGTAACCCGCGAACGTGGTGGTCGCCTCCCGCCATCTGCTAACGTCGACACTGACGCCGTCGGGGGCGTAGATCCAGCCTCGATTCACGAGGATCGCCGTGTCGCGCCCAGCAACGTGCACTGGCGTCAGCAGGTACACACCGGGCGAGCCCTGATACGTGCGCGCCGCCAGCAGGACCTCGTGATCGAAATCGGGCGTTCCGCTCACGATCGCCTTTCGGAGCACGCTCGCGCTATCGGCGCGCAGGCTCGTGAGCGGCACCCGAGGCTGCGAGAGCCGCACGGCAACGACGGCATTGCGCGCTCGACGTTGGGCAAGTCGGCTCAGCTGCCAGAATCCGAGTCGGATGCAGGCCGCGGCGAGGACGACCGCGAGCAGGAGAAAGAGGATCAAGCGACGCGGCATGGGTGAAAGCTACTCGCGTCGTACACGCGCAGGCCGCATGAGGTGCGGGCTGCGGGGCGCGGCGTCTAGACGGTCAGGTCGAAGACGCCCGTGAGTACCTTGCCGGCGCGCCTGACCTGCACCCACACGCGGTACAAGCCGGGGCGCGGGAACACATAGGGGAAGGAGAACTCCGACGCGACGGGCATTGCGTGCTCCATCGTGCTGTCGGATGGCAGACGCAGATGGCCGGCATTGGTCGTGTCGCCGCGGTCGCGGAGCGCGAAGACCTCCTGCGCGGCCATCGACACCGTTCCGGCAGGATGCAGATGGACGAAGACGGAGCCGTCGGTCTTGGCGATCACCGCGTGCGCAGCCATGCCGAGATACGGCTCGAGCGTCGCGGGCGCGCCATCGGGACCTCTGACGTGAAAACGGAGGGTCGCGTCCTTGCCGGCGCGGATCGGCGTCGAGTCGGCGAGCCACTCCATCGTCGAGCCATCCTCGAGTTTCGTAGTCGCTCCGGAGACGCGCCACGCATCGTCCGGATCACGGTGCCCAGCAGTCACAGCAGCGGCGGAGTCGTCGCTCGTTAGGCGGACGGCGCCCACCAGCGTATGCGTCTGTCCCGTCTCGAAGGTGACGTCGCCGTAGAGCCGGTAGGTCCCCGGTGGCAGTGGGGGAAGCTCCGTCGCGAATGTCGACGAATCCACGAGCAACGGAGGATGCAGGTGCGCGAAGCTCGTCATCGTGGCGCTGTCGATGACGAAGAGGTGCATCAACTTTCCGTGGTCCGGGATAAGCGGGTCGATGGTTGCCTGGAGACGCAGCATGGGCTTCCCTCCCTCGCGCAGGACCGCAGCCTTCGCCACGTACGGCCGATACATCCGCATCTGATACGTCGCATCGACCGCGCGCCACCACCGCGCGCCTCCGAAGAGGATGATCGCCGTCACAGGCACGGCGACGAGACCAACGAGTCTCGCGCGCCTCCGGCCCGCGGCGGGGATGGCGCGTCCCGGCTCGACGACGCTCTCGCCGGCGGCGACGTACACGATCGTGATCAATCCCGCAACGAGCAGAGCGCCTAACGCGACGAGGGTCGCAGCAAGTCCGGCGCTCATGCCGAGACGACCCGTTGCGACGGACATCACCGGCACGATTGCGGTTCCACTGCCGCTCGGCCCGTCGACGATGACATAGACGCTGTACGCGCCGCGCGCCATGAGCCAGAGCTGCCCCGAGTAGAGGCGCGGCACACCTTTCACCGGCTTCGCGACGTCTGCCGACGGCGATCCACTCGCGCCCGTCCGCCAGAAGACCGGCCGGATATGCACTGCGCTCGGATCGCCGTGAAGCACGCGTACGTCGACTTCGGCGAGCCCGGGCACGACGGAAGGAACGCGCACGATGACGCGGACCTCGTACGGTCCAGCCTTTCCGTCGAAGATGACGTCCGGGCTTCCCACGTGCGCCAACGACAGTGCCGGCGCGCTCACGATCAGAAGCCACGCGAGCGCGACGCAACGGCCCAGCCGAATGATCATCGCCGGACGCGCGTCATCCAGCGTCCCCACTTGAGTCCGAGGTAGCTGGAGAGCCACGCCATCGCCACGGCGATCGCGAGCTGCGGCGCGAGCGGTCGCGACCAGGGCTCCCAATCCGCGAAATGGAAGGTACGCTCGACCCACTGGGGCGACATGAAGTATACGTAGTTGTCGCCGTTGAAGAACCAGTTGCGCGAGTGCGTGGTGATGAGGAAGCTCGCAAATGGCCATTCGACAGCGAAGAACGCGGCGACGAAGACGGCGCCGAGCAGCACCGCGAGCCAGACGTCTCGCAGCCGTCCGTCCCAACGCTGCCTAACGATATCCAGCGCGAACGCCGGAACGACCAGCAACACCGGAAAGTCCATCGTCACCATGTGCGTCACGCGCTGATAGATCGGGCCGAGCTTCGGCTCCGCTGGAAAGAGCTGGAGCGTCCACATCAGAAACAGCGTGAGCGCGACGTAGATCGCCGCGGCTTTCGTGGCTGGCCACTTCAGCGTGTTCGCGCGCGCCGTCGTGAGCAGCACGAGCGGGTAGTACGTCGCCGCGACGCGATAGAAGAGCCCCGAGTGCATGAGCTCCTTGTACGAGTACTCGGAGAGCATCACCCAGACATTCATGATCCAGAACGCTGCCGCGATGGTGAAGAGCCATGCGAAATGCTGGCGCTCCTGCGCCGAGCTCTGGTTCTGCCGCGCGAGCGTGAGCAGCAACGCGCCCAGGGTGATGGCGACGATGCCGAGCGCGAGGATCATGTGCGGAGGGCTGATGATCTGCACGTCGAGGCCGTACGCGTTGTGCCACCAATTGTCGAACGGCGCCGACGCCAACATCGCTCCGCAACCCCAGATACAGACCCACGCGCCTAACGGCGCGCGGAACCCCCAGAAGCCGACCGACGCGGCATTCTGCGCGTCCGAGCCCGCGAACGTGTTCCGCAGCGCCACGTAGCCGGAGCTCAAACCGGCGATCAATCCGCCGGCCTGAATCAGGAGATGCGCCGGCGTCCAGAATGTGTCGCGGCCGATTGTCATGTGCCACGAGATGTCCCAGTAGACACCGACCATCACGCACGCAGCCGCGAACACCACGGCGCGCGCGTGCCACGCCTCCGTGACGACGCTCGCGATCTCCCGGCTGTCGACCGCGCTTCGCGGCAGATTGTCGATGGCGATCGTCATGCTACGTCAGAAGAGCGTGAGCTGTTCGCCGAGACGGGCCGGGTCCACGGGCGTCTGACGGAGCAGCCGTTGCAGCGCACGCGCTGACTCCGGCGAATGCCCGGCAAAGTGATTGTTGACATATCCGAACACCCCTCGGCCTTTCACGGCGAGCGGCCAGAGCACGCCGGACCAGAGCTCCAGCTCCTGCGCGCGATCGACCTGAATACGCGAGTAGTCGACGATCGCGCGGTCGGGTCCCATCCAGCGTACGTAAACGAAATCCGCGGTCGGTTGCGCGGCAAGTTGCATCATCTGCTTGCGCGGAATCCACCGCGCGTCCGTGAGCGCGAGTGCCACGCCGTGCTCGGCGAGCAGCGCGAGCACGCCCTCGTGAATCCAGCCCCGCTGGCGGAATTCGATCGCGAACTGCATCTCGCGTGGAAGCATCGGCAGAAATTGCGCGAGCGCCGGCAGCTCGTTGGGAGCGAAGTCGGGACCGAGCTGAATGAGAATTGGTCCGAGCTTGTCGTCCAATTCGGCGGCGCGATCGAAGAACTCCTTCGCGATGTCGGCGGCATCGCGGAGACGGCGTTCGTGCGTGATCTCCTGCGGCATTTTGAGCGCGAAGACGAAGCCCGGCGGCGTACGATCGGCCCAGCCACGCACCGTCTTGCTCGGGGGAATCGCGTAGAACGTCGAGTCGACTTCGACCGTGTCGAAAGCGCGGGAGTAGATCGAGAGAAAGTCCGCGGGCCTTGTGCCTACAGGGTAGAATGGCCCGACCCAGGCCTCGTAGTTCCACCCCTGTGTTCCTATGCGTATACGCGCATTCCTATCGACCATGTCGACACAATCGGCAACTGCTCGAGGGGTGTGTCAAGCGGGTCCCGAACTTGCCGATTGTACTTCACCACGTTTTCGAGGAACGAAGCGGATGGATGAGCGAGAGGAGCGCGTCGAGCGAGGCTCGACCGATGGACGACTCGAGCGCGCGAAGGAAGCAGCGCTGGGACCGCACACTGGCGAGCCGAGTCTGGGCGACGAGATCGGGGAGGCAACGGGTGGAATCGCCGGCGTGCTCCTCGGCGCGGGCATCGGTTCGTCCGCTGGTCCCGTGGGCACCTTGCTCGGGGGCATCGCGGGGGCAATCGGCGGCTGGTGGACGGGACGCGCGATCGCCGAGGCGGCGGAGAAGCTGAGCAGCGACGACGACGCGGCGTTCCGGTCGCATTACGAGTCCTCGGAGATCAAGGTCGCCGACCGGCGCTTCGAGGACGTGCGCGGTGCATACTACCTCGGCCACATCGCGAGTCAGAATCCGAATTTCACCGACCGCGAGTTCAGCGAAGTCGAGCCCGAGCTAGCGCGCGGCTGGCGCGACTGCGTCAGTCCGCCATGCGCGTGGGAAGAGGCTCGGCAGTTCGTTGGCGAAGGTTATCGTCGCGGCGCGCAGCGGCGACAGCGCACCGATCGCCGCACGGAGGAGCGCGTCGAAGAGCTCGAGCGCCGGCTCGACGAGCGTCGCGCCGAAGGCTTCGGCGAGGTCATGTAGGCGTGAGGGGGGCGTATGAACGCCTCCATTCGCCATGCACGAGCCGTCGATCGGGGGTGCACGGCGGCTTCATGCCAAATCTGGAATGAGCGCATCGTAGCGCCTCGTGAGCATCGGTTGCTGGCATTCCAAATTTGGCAGGGTGCCGCCTAGCACCCCCGATCGACTGCTCTTCGGTCGAGATCTCTATCTCAGGCTACCCGCGCCGCCGAGATCCCTAGCGATACGTCTCGAAGAAGCCGTAACCCTCGGCGCGAACGACGCGGCCGGCGATGCGGCCCTCCAGGCGCGCCATTCCCTTCATCTGAATGAAGAACGGCCGCGCGATCCGCCGCGCGTTCATGTAATCGCCGCGCTCGATGAGCGGCCGGCGCGTGTCCGTCACCGTGGCATCCTCGACGGACAGCGAAACGCGCAACGTGTCGTCGCCCCGCGCATCGAACAGTTCCGCCGCTCGCGGCACGCGCACGCCCTTGACCGTTGGCCCATCGTCATACGCGATGGCGCGCGGACGAAAGACACGCAGAAAGCCTAACGAATCGACGACGTACACGAAGAGCGGCTGCGACGCGGCGACGCTATCCGGTGGCTCGACGCGACCGTAGAGAATCGCGAACGGCCCCGCGCGCGCGGCCCCCCACTCCCAGCTCACCCCCCGCCAGACGCCCCAGTTGTGGTCGTGGTAGGCCTGAACGCCGCGCAACTGCTCGCAGCCTAACGACGCACCGCCGCCGCGCAGGCAGATGGTACCGTCGGCGTCCGCGCGCAATGCCGGCACCACGTAACCCGATACAACCTCTCCACTCGAGAGCGCGGCGCCGGGAAAGTACGCGCCGGGAGTCGGCGTCACGGTCAGGGTCACCTCTGCCGTGCCTCCGCCATGCTCCTCGCGCGCCAGCGCGTGTACGGCATACCGGCCATCAGGCAACACGTGCACGCTGGACTCGCCGATGGTGAGATCCGCGCGGCTCGTTGAAAAGCGTACCCCCGATGAGGGAACGGCCGCGACGAAGCGACGCGACACGCCGCCCTGCTCGTGGAGGGTGATCAGCACCTGCCCACCCCACGGCCCCTCGGGCACCAATCCGCCGACGATGAGCGAGACGTACGCCCAGTGCTTGTGATCACTCGACACGACGTTGAAGTAATGCCACTCACCCCACGTCGTATCACCACGCGCACTGCCTGTCGGGAGATGGAAGTGATCGATGTCGTCGCGCAGCTCCGCTAGTGTCGGGTCGCGCCAGCGGCGATCGAGATCGTCGTCCTCCCACTTGCCGGCCGCGAGCTCCGGCGCTCCGCCCACAGCGCGCGTGAGTGACGGGATTTCGCCCGCGGCCTCGACCGCGATCTCGCGCCCGTTAGGCGCTCGTAGGTAAAGCAGCTTCGAGCCGATCTGCGGCGCCGCGGCGGCTATCCACGGCGAGAGCCTCGGCGCCGCCAGCAGTTGACGATAGATGAAACGCGCGTGGTCGATGGAGAAGAACATGCCGCCGAGGCCGCCCGTCTTCAGCACTTCGACATCGATGCCTTCCGGAAGCACCGTCACCTGCCCTCCGCCGACGAGCCGCTCCTGACGCGCCTGGCTCAACAACGCTTCGCCAATGGACAGGAGCACGATCATCACGGCGACGCCGAGGCTGTAGCCAAGGAGAAGAAAGAGCGAGCGCCAGGGCCGCAGGAGAAAGTTGCGCAGCGCGATGAGCGTGATCATCGGCGGCGGTCGTCCACGATCAGGCCGTCGCGCATGTGCACGACGCGGTGCGCGGCGCGCGCGAGATCCTCGTCGTGAGTGACGACGATGATCGTCGTTCCGTCGGCGTTCAGGCGCTCGAAGAGGGCAATCATTTCCTCACCCGTGCGCGCGTCGAGCTCGCCCGTCGGCTCGTCGGCGAGCAGGAGTGCGGGCTTGTTCGCGAGCGCGCGCGCGATGGCGACACGTTGCTGCTCGCCACCAGAGAGCTCCGTTGGACGGTGATGCGTCCGCTCGCCCAGGCCGACGTACGCGAGCAGCTCGCGGGCGCGCGCGCGTCGCTCGGCTTTCCCGAGACCGGCTTCCGACATTGGCAGCTCGACGTTCTCCAGCGCCGTGAGCACCGGCATGAGATAGAACCGCTGAAAGACGAAGCCGATGCGGCGCAGCCGAAAGAGCGTCGCGTCGCGATCGGAGAGGCCGGCGAGTCGCTCGCCGGCGATCGTCAGCTCGCCGGAGGAAGGCGCATCGATGGCGCCGATGAGGTTGAGCAGCGTCGACTTGCCGCACCCCGACGGCCCGACGATCGCCACGTACTCGCCCACACGCACGTCGAGTGTCACACCACGCACGGCGTGCACCACACCCGCCGACATCGGATAGTCGCGACGCAGATCGCGGGCGGCAACGAGGATCTCGTTGCCCGTCACGCGACGGCCTCTTCGCGCAGCGTTCCCGCGATCGGCAACGACGCGCCACGCCACGCAGGATAGACGCCGGCGAGAATTCCGCACGCCGCGAGGAGTCCCAATGCTACCCACGCGTCCCGCGGCTGGAAGAGAAAGAACTCGATCGCCTCGGGGAGGCCCGGAAAGGCAGCCAGAATCGAGTTGAGATAGCGCGCGGTGACGAGCCCCAGCCCGAGCCCCAACACCGCGCCGGCGAGCATGATCGCGGTGCCTTCAATGAGTATCTGCTCAACAATGCGCACCCGGCGCATGCCGATCGCTCGCAGCACGGCGATCTCGCCGAGCCGCTCGTTCACCGACACGGTGACGAGGGTCGTCACGAGGAGAAAGCCGACGGCGAGGCTGACTGTCCCGAGGATGAAGGCCAGCTGACGGAAATAGCTGAGCCGCTGCTCGACCTGCGCGATGGCCGTCGCGGTCGAGATCGCGCTCACCGTGTGCACATCGCGCTCGATCGCCGCGCGCGCCGCCTCGACGTCGGAACCGGGGCGGAGACGCACCATCAGCAGTGACGCACGGTCGGCGCGGCTCGGCCCCTCCATCGCTTGCAGCGTGGCGAGTGGCACCGCCACCGCGCGTTCGCCCGCGGAGAGATAGATGAAATGCACACGGCCGACGACGCGAAGTGCGCGCTGGCCGGTGTACGCGCGAAGTTGCGGGTCGAAGCCGGCGGCGACGCGCAGCGTGTCGCCGAGGCGGCCGCCCACCGCGGCGAGCAGTGCGTCGTTCGCTCCGATCTCGTCTTCCTGCGTGGGCAATCGACCGTCGAGTAACTTGTAATCACCCTGCACGGTGGCGATCGTGCCAAGCGCGGCGGCGCTCACGGAAGCGGTGCCATGCTCGACGTGAAGCTGTGCGCCGAGCACGGGACTCACCGCGAGGACGTCGCCGCGCGCGCGCAGCCGCTGGACAATATTGGACGCCTCCGGGATCGTCGCATCCGTGTCGAAAGGCAGCGTCCCTCTGGGCGCGAGCCGGATCTGGAAGCCCTGCGCGATGAGGAGCGAGCCGAAGGAGACACGCATCCCGCTCGCCAGCATCACCATGTCGAGCAGCATCGCCGCCGAGATGGCGACGCCGACGACCGCGAGTAGCGTGCGCGCGCGCTGCTTCACGAGCGAGGCGCGGGCCAGGGCGAGAATCATCGGCGCGTCACCGCCCGAAGAGCGAGAGGGGCGGTCGACGCACGAGGCGCTGTGCCGCGAGCCAACCGGCACCGAGCCCCAGGCCTAACGAGAGTACGACGGCGATGGCGACGATGTCGCCCGTAATGAGCGAGAACGTGAGCGGCGTGCGATAGACGCGCTGGTAATGCCAGTTCACGAACGCCGACACGGCCGCCCCGAGCCCGACACCCGCGACGCTGCCGAGCGTTGCAATCAGCGCCGATTCGAGAACGACGCTCCGCACGATCGTCCGCCCCGAGATCCCCATGAGGCGCAACGCAGCGACGTCGCGCCGCCGCTCGTCGACCTTGAGCAGCATGATGCAGAGCAGGAAGACCGCGCTCGCGACGATGGTGATCACGCCGATCGCGCGATGAAAGCGACTCACGACGAGGAAGGTCGTCGAGCTCTCGACGGCGATCTCGTGCGATGAGTAGGCGCGAAAGCCGAATGCCGCGTCGTCGATGGCGTGCCGCGCGCTGTCGGCGCCGGCAGCGCCCCGGGTTGCCACAGCGAATCGCTCGACGCGGTCGCCGTAGCCGACGAGCCGCTGCAGCTCGTCGAGGTGGACACGGATGCGGTACGCACCTTTCGCCACCTCTGACGGATCCCGCGACCGCCTGACGAGCGCCGATACGATGACGGTGTCACCCACTCCGCCCGGCGTCGGCGCGAGCACGAGCGTGTCGCCGATGCGGATCCCCGCGTCCTGGGCGATGCGCTCGTCGATCGCCACCGTGCGTGGCGCATGGTGCGGGGGAACCGAATCGATTCCCTGCGTCGCGACCGAGAGCGCCGCGATCCACGGCAATGCGAGGAAGGCCGCGGTCACCCGCGACCTGGACGAATCAGCTGCGCTGGTTCCGCGCCCACACCGCCGTGTCTTTGAGCGCGGCTCGCGTCTCCTCGAGCGTATAGGACGGCTCTTTCAGCACGCCCATGCCGCGCCGCAGCAGCACCACGGCCACCGCGAGCTCGAGCACTCCGGTGACGAGCGCGCCGACCCACATATGCCCCGCCGCGATGCGTCCGATCAACGTCGCGAGAAAGATCGTGAGCGCGACCAGCATGACGACGCCGATACCGAATGCAACCGCGAGCTGCACCGCCCCGGTGCCAGCACGCTGCACGCTCTCCTTCATCTCGAGCTTCGCCAACCGCACCTCGTCGGCAACGAGCCGCTTCGAGTCGTCGCCGAGCTGCCGGATGAGATCCGGAATCCCCGCGTCGGGGTCGGTCTGAACTCGTTCGATAGCCACGCACAGACTCCGCTGGTGGATTCGGCGTCGATTCGGGCAAGCTTTGTTCCGTTGGCTACGCCTCGCGCTTGCGACGGCTCTCGACGAACACCTGCGCGGCGAGACTCGGTCCGATGGCGCTCTCGCGGTCGCTCCGACTTCCCCCCGACCGACCGGCGACGCGCGAGCCCTCGCTGCCCTCGCGCACGATGCGCAAGGTAATCGGACCACCAAACGGAGCCCGTGCGACCACGCGGACGTCGGCCCCGGGCGTGACGCCGAGCTCCGCGAGGTAGCGCAATCGCTCGGGATCGCGATCACCCACCATGCGAATCCGGACGACGTGCCCCACGTCGACATCGACGAGTGCCATCAGCGGGCTCGCCTCGAGCGTACCGTCGCGCGTCGGGATCGGCGCTCCATGCGGGTCTGTGGTCGGCTCGCCAATGGCAGCCGCCATCCGATCGATGAGCTCGTCGGAGGCCGCGTGCTCGAGTCGCTCGGCTTCCTCGTGCACCCGATCCCACGGATAGCCCAGGGCGTTCGTGAGATACGCCTCGATGATGCGGTGGCGTCGAATCGTGCGCAGCGCCGCGCGACGACCCGCGTCCGACAGCCGCACGCCGCGATAGCGCTCATAGCGGATGAGCCCTTGCTCGGCGAGCCGGCGTAGCATTCCCGTTACCGACGCGGGCGCAATGCCGAGCGCCTGCGCGATCTCGTTCGTTCCGGCACCTTGCGGATGCTCGCGAGCGCCACTGGCAGCCGCGTCGGCGAGCTCGATCTCGAAGATCGCCTTTAGATAATCCTCAACAGGCGCGGTCAGGAGCGGCGTGGTCTTCTCCACCATCACGATGTGCCCCGCAGGGGTTCCTGGTGCCCCTGCGTCTCCTCGGCGGTCGTGATCGCGGGCCGCGGGCCCGACGGGCGACGCTCGGCGCGGACGAGTAGTACGGGCACGCGCGAGATGTGACGCACTTCGTTCGCGACGCTCCCGTACAGAAGATCCTGAAGGAATCGGTGGCCGTGCGTCGACATCGCGATGAGATCGCAGTTCTCGCGCACGGCGGCTTCGGCGATCTCCGCGCCGGGGTTCCCGGCGGCGAGCACGCATTCGGCGGCCACGCCCTCGGTCTCCAGCGAGTCGGCGATCTGCTCGAGGTATTCCCGATCCTCGCGCATTTCCTCTGATTCGCGCAGGTGCAGCTGCTTCACGTTGCGCGCAGCCCAACCGTCGGCGACGTGAATCAGCACCAGCGAGGCGCCGCAGTGCCGGGCGAGCTTGCGGATGTGCGCGAGAATGGTCTCGTCGTAGGGCGAGTGCTCGAGCGGTACCAGGATGCGCTTGTACATGGCGCGCTCCCTCCCTCGTCAGACTCCGAATCCGCGCACGCTCTGCACGAGCAGCCACGCATTCAACGCAGCGATCACCACCGCCACGGTGTACGCCAGGAACTTCAACCAGCCTCGATTCACGAATGCGCCCATCTTTGCGCGCTCGGATGTGAATCGTACCAGTGGGAACACCGCGAACGAGAGCTGCAGGCTCAGGATCACCTGACTCAACACCAGCAGCTTCGCCGTTCCGCTCTCGCCGTACAAGATAGCGGTCACGACGGCCGGAACAATTGCGATGCCGCGGGTGATCAACCGCCGCACCCATGGCCGCAAGCGAATGTGCAGAAATCCTTCCATCACGATCTGCCCGGCGAGCGTTCCGGTGAGCGTCGAGTTCAACCCCGACGCGAGGAGTGCGACGGCGAAAACGGCACTCGCTCCCGCGCCGACGAGCGGCGTCAGCAGCTTGTACGCGTCCTGAATCTCCGCCACGCCCGTGTGCCCACGCGTGTGGAACGCAGCGGCAGACACGATGAGAATCGCCGCGTTTATGAAGAGGGCGAAGGTGAGCGCGATGGTCGAGTCGACGAATGCATACCGAACGGCTTCGCGTCGCCCGGCTGCGCTCTCCTCGTACCGGCGCGTCTGCACGATCGACGAATGGAGATACAGGTTGTGCGGCATCACCGTCGCGCCGAGGATGCTGATCGCGATGTAGAGCATGTCGCGATTGCGAACGATCTCCGCGCGCGGGATGAACCCGACGGCGACGCCAGCCAGATCAGGCTTCGCGCGAATGATCTCGAAGAGGAAGCAGATACCGATCGTCGCAACGAGCGCCACGACGAGCGCCTCGAGGAGCCGGAAGCCCTTGTTCTGCAGAAAGAGGACGAGCATGACGTCGAGCGCCGTGAGCACCACGCCCCACGTCAGCGGGATGCCGAAGAGCAGATTGAGCGCGATCGCTGCGCCGATGACCTCCGCGAGATCGCAGGCCGCGATCGCGATCTCGCAGAGAAGCCAGAGCATGATGTTCGTACCGCGCGAGTAGTGATCGCGGCACGCCTGTGCGAGGTCGCGTCCCGTCACGATGCCGAGCTTCGACGCCAAGCCCTGCAGCAGCACGGCCATCAGGTTCGAGAGCAGGATCACGCTGAGCAGCGTGTAGCCGAATGCCGAGCCGCCGGCGAGGTCGGTGGCCCAATTGCCGGGGTCCATGTAGCCGACGGCGACGAGATAGCCGGGTCCGGCGAAGGCGAGGATCTTCCTCCACCATCGGCCCTCGTTGACCGGGATGCTGCGATAGACCTCGGCCAGGCTCGGTGCAACGCGCGCGCGTCGCCACCCGTGGTCGGGGGTCGGAGTAGTGGGCGTGGAGAGGCGTTCTGGGAGTGCCATAAGAAATATTTAGTCCTGCCTAATATTTTCTTGAGGCTCGCTTAACGCAAGGTGCCTCTTGCGCCCTAGCCGAGCGGGCAGAATAATTAGCTCAGCTAATTAATCCGTCGTCCTCGTCCCTTTCCCGGAGGATCGCATGACCGTCACCTCGACAGCTGCCCCTGCCATGGAAACGCCGACGCTCTCACTCTCTCGCATCGGTCAGATCGCGATCGTGGTCAAGGATGTCGAGCGGTCGACCGCGTTCTATCGCGACACGCTCGGAATGCGGTTTCTCTTTGCCTTTCCGGGCCTCGCGTTCTTCGATTGCGATGGTGTTCGGATCATGCTCAGCAAGCCTGAGGCGAAAGAGTTCGATCATCCGAGCTCGACACTCTATTTCCGCGTCGCCGACATCAACGCAGCATACCAGACCCTGCGTAGCCGGAAGGTCGACTTCATCGACGAGCCGCACATCGTTGCGCGCATGACGGACTACGATCTGTGGATGGCATTCTTCCGCGATCCCGACGCCAACATCTTCGCGCTCATGGCCGAGGTCGCGAAGAGCTAATTCTCGTTAGGTTCTCCGTCCAGGTAAACCAGGAACTGACGGAGCACACGCTCCGTCAGACCCCAGACCGTGTACGCGCCGTGGCGGAACGCCGAGACCTGCCGCTCGCCTGCGCCGCGGATTGGCACCATCGCTGTGCCCCACGCCGCGCGCTCACGCAGCGCCGCGAGCGGCACCCAGAATGCCTCTGCGACCTCCGAGCTCTGCACAATCTCGAGCTCCGGCTTCACCACGGCGACATACGGCCTGACGATGATCGGCGGCAGCGTCGGCGTCCGCGGGCTGATGTCGTCGAGCGCGCCGAGCACTCTGCCGTCGCGCGCGAGGTCGACGCCGGTCTCCTCCCACGTCTCGCGGATGGCCGTCTGTTCGAGATCGTGATCTCCGGGCTCCATGCGTCCACCGGGACAGGCCACGTGGCCGCTCCATGGATCGCGTTCGGCTTCGGCGCGCTTGATCATCAGCAACTCTGGATCAGCCGCATCGGCCGGCCCGGTGCCCGGACGCAGCACGAGGGCGATCGCGGCAAGTCGTCGGAGTCCGTCGCTCCCGTCGATGCGGATTCCCGGGCGCGTCGCGAGCGCGGCGCGCAGCCGCCGGACATCCGGTAGCTCGAGGAGCGCGTCGATCGTCGTCATCGGTCGGACCGGCGGTTCAGCAAACGCTCAACCAGCAACCTCGCCACCCAGCGCCACCCAATCCCGAAACCCGCCAGCGAGCGACGCGACCTCGCGGTAGCCCATCTGCTGGAGCGTGTCGGCGGCGAACGCCGAGCGATTGCCGTTCGCGCAGTAGATGACGACGCGCTTCTCGCGCGGCACCAGGGCTTCGATCTTGGTCTCCATCGAGCCGCGGGCGAGATGCACCGCGCCGGGAATCATTCCGAGGTTGACTTCCGGCTGCTCGCGAATGTCGAGAAAGACCACGTCGGGCGTCGCGGCGCGGAGCGCGATCGCATCGCGCGCGGAGATCTCCGTGACGCGCGCGCGTGCTTCGTCGAGCAGCTCTTGTCCAGTCTTGTACGAGGGCATTCCCAGTCGTGCGTGAAGGTCACTCCAAGATACGTAGGGTGCGGGCATCCGCGTCGAGCTCGGCCTGGGCGCCGAGCGGGAGCGTCCACTGGTCGGCGACATGACCGATGGGCGCGCCCGCGATGCTTGGAACGCCGAGCGAGCTCGCAACTTCGCCGAGCACATCGTCGAGGGTCCGCACACCGAGCGCCTCTTCTGGCGCGTCGCGAGGAATGTCGGTGAACTGCCCGAAGACGATCCCGGCACACGCGGCGAGTGCGCCGGTGAGCCGCAGCTGGGTGAGCATGCGGTCGATCCGATACACCGCTTCATTCACGTCTTCCATCACGACGATGGCGCCGCGGTAGTCCGGCGCGTATGGCGTTCCCGCGAGCGCGCAGAGGATCGCGAGATTCCCCCCGACCAGTCGACCGCGCGCCCTCCCGGTCGCCAGTACACGCGCCCCTTCGGCGAGCCCAGCCGAGTCCTGGCCGGCAAGCGCGCGGCTCAGCGACTGACGTGAGAAGACGCTCAACTCCGCCCGCGCCGTCGGACCGTGAAAGGTCACGGCATCGCAGCGCGTCGCCGCCGCCGCGTGCAGTGCCGTGATGTCCGAGTACCCGATCACCGGCTTCGGCCGGCGGCGCAACGCGGCGTAATCGATCGTTTCGAGAATGCGCATCACGCCGTAGCCGCCGCGAATGCACCAGACGGCGTCGATCGCATCGTCGACGAGCGCGTCATTCAGATCGGCGAGACGCGCGCCGTCGCCGCCGGCGAGGTAGCCGTCTCGCGCGAGCACGCTCGCACCGACGACTGGCACCCACCCGAGCGAGCGCACATTCGCTTTCGCGCGCTCGAGATCCTTTTCCCCATTCAGTGGGCCAGCGGGCGCAACGAGCGCAACGCGCGCATCAGCGCGGATCGAGGGACGACGCATCAGCCGAGGCCGGCACGCGTGTGCAGGAGCAGAATGGCTCGCGTGAATGGTCGTGCTCGCGTCACGCGTCGCAACGTAGACCCACGCACGAGCACGGTCAACTCGTGTGAAAGTACGGTAGATGGCACCGTACCTGCTCAACCATGCACGAGCGCGGCGCGGGAAGGGAATGGTTGCGCTGCGGGATCATACACTCGGAGGATGCAAACGATGGCTGACCGCAAGGACGATCTCAACAAGAGTGGCTCGAGTGGCTCGTCAGGCAGTTCTGGTAGCGACTCGATGTCCGGCAGCAGCGGAAGTGGCACCTCGGGAAAGGGCGCGGGCTCGAGCGGTTCGAGTGGCGGCTTCGGGCAGCAGTCCGGCAGCAGCAGCGGGTCCCAGGGTCGTACCGATCGTGGTAATCAGAACGACGAAGGGATCGGCAGCTCGGCGACGCGTGGCCGTCAGGGCGACGGCGACATGACGGATCCGGAGCTCGGCAGCGGCCAGCAGAGTGGCCGCAGTGGCAGTGGCTCGGCAGGCAGCTCGGGCTCGTCGAGCGGAAGCAGCTCGTCCGGCTCGTCGGGATCGTCCGGCTCGTCGCGCTCGAGCTCGGGCAGCGGTGGCCTCAGCGGCTCGAGTGGTTCGAGCGGCTCCTCCGGCGGCATGGGCGGATCCAGCGGCTCGAGCGGTTCCTCAGGCGGTATGGGTGGCTCGAGTGGATCGAGCGGCTCGTCGGGCGGAATGGGCGGCTCGAGCGGATCGTCCGGTTCCAGCGGCGGGTCGAGTGGCTCGTCCGGTTCCAGCGGCGGCTCGGGTGGTTCGAGTGGTTCGCGCGGCTCCAGTGGATCGAGCGGCTCGGGCGGATCGAGCAGCTCGTCACACTAAACGCAGCTCGCGTGCATGAGAGGGCGTCCACGGTGGACGCCCTCTTCGTGTTTCTGCCTTGCTCCGACATCGGTGACGGGTAGCTTTGGCGCGTGTCGCGCCTCTCGCTCAGTACGCGCGTCCTCCTCGCGCTCGTCGCCGGGCTGGCTCTCGGTCTCTTACTCAGCCGCGCGAACGCGGCAACGAGCGAGCGCATCGTCGCGTACGTCGAGCCCCTCGGCACGATCTTCGTGAACGCGATTCGCATGACGGTGATTCCGCTCGTCGTCTCGCTCGTCGTCGTCGGGATCGCGGGCGCCGACGCGAGCCGGGTCGCGCGCATGGGCACGCGCGCGCTGGTGGTCGCGTTTCTCTTTCTCTGCCTCTCGGGGTGCGTCGGCGCCATCCTCGCGCCGATCGCGTTCTCGCGTCTCCAGATCGATCCGGTCGCCATTGCGGCACTCCGCGCCCAAGCCGCCGGTACGCTCGCGAGCAGCAGCCCCCAATCGACGGGCGGCCTAACGAGGTGGCTCACCGATCTCATTCCCGCCAATCCCATCCGCGCCGCCGCCGATGGGGCAATGCTGCCGCTCATCGTTTTCGCCGTACTCTTCGGACTCGCCCTGCTCTCGATCGAAGCCGAGTACCGCGAACCGGTCGTGCGGTTCTTCCGCGGCGTGGGTGAGGCGATGCTCCGCCTCGTACGGTGGATCCTCGTCCTCGCGCCGTTAGGCGTCTTCGCGCTCACGCTGCCACTCGTCGCGCGGCTCGGCGCCGTCGCCATCGGCGCGCTCGCGGCGTACGTCGCGCTCATCGCCGTCGCCACGACGGTGTTCGCGCTCCTGGTGCTCTACCCCGCCGCCGCGATCTTCGGCCACGTCTCGATCGAGGGCTTTGCGCGCGCCGTCTTCCCGGCGCAGGCCGTCGCCTTCTCCTCCCGCACGTCACTCGCCGCGCTGCCCGCGCTCATCGAGGGCGCGCAAAGGCGTCTCGGCATGCCGGCCGAGACGAGTGGATTCCTCCTTCCGCTCGCGTCGGCGCTCTTTCGTGTCGGCGCGGCGATGGGACTCACGGTCGGCGCGGTCTTCATCGCGCGTCTCTATGGTACGGACCTAACGAGTGCGCAGGTACTCACCGCCGCGGCGACCGCTGTGCTCACCAGCTTCAGCATCCCTGGTATTCCCGGCGGCTCGATTATCGCCATGGTGCCCGTGCTTGCGAGCGTTGGCCTCCCCGCGGAGGGAATCGGCGTCCTCCTCGGCGTCGACACCATCCCGGATGCGTTTCGAACGACGGCGAACGTTACCGGGCAGATGGCCGCGGCCGTGATCGCGGAGCGTCGGCCCGGCTGATGTCGCTCGTTTGGGCGCTGGTTGCCGCCGCGCCGTGGATCGTACTTCCTCCGCTGGCGATGCTTCGCGTTCGTCGCTCGCGCTCGCTCGACGATGAATCCGCGACGGCACCGACACGCTCGCCGACGGTGTCGGTCATCGTGCCGGCGCGCGATGAAGCCCGCAACATCGGACGCTGCGTTCGTTCTATCCTCGCCAGTCGCTATCCATCGCTCGAGTTGATCGTCGTCGACGACCATTCCCGGGACGACACCGCGGCGCTCGCACGCCAGGCAGCGGTTGGCGACGGCCGGCTGCGGGTCATCGCGAATCCGCCCCTGCCTAACGGCTGGTTCGGCAAGCAGTGGGCATGCGCGACCGGTGCCGGCGTCGCGCGCGGCGAACTGCTGCTCTTCACCGACGCCGATACGGAGCACGCCCCCGATCTCCTGCCGCGTGCGGTCAACGCGCTCCTCGGTGCCGACGTTGGACTCCTCACCGTCGCCGGACACCAGGAGACCCACAGCTTCTGGGAGCGGCTGCTTCAGCCACAGGTGTTCTGGATGCTTCTCGTCCGCTACGGTGGCACCGAGAGCGTGAGCCATGCCCGCCGCGCCGAGGACGTGATCGCCAATGGCCAGTTTCTGCTCGTGCGGCGCGGTGCATACGACACCGTCGGCGGCCACGCTGCCGTGCGCGACAAGGTCGCCGAGGATCTCGCCCTCGCGCAGCGTTTCTACAGCGCGAAGCTCGGCGTGCGACTCGTGCGCGGCGAGGAGCAGCTTTCGACGCACATGTACGCGTCGCTATCGGAGCTGATCGCGGGATGGGGCAAGAACGTCTACGCGGGCGGGATTCACGCGATGCCTGGGGGCAGCGTCGGCCGCGTTCTCTTCCCGTTCGTGCTTCCGCTCCTTCCGCTCATGACGCTCGTGCCGGTGATCGTTCTGGCGCTCGCTGTCGCGGGGGCACTGGACGCTGAATGGGTTCTGTGGTCAGCAATCAGTACCGCCGCGAACCTCGTCTGGTGGGCCGTGATCTACCACGGATTTCGCCAGCGTGTCTGGTACGCTGTCGCCGCGCCCCTCGGCTCCGCGATGCTGCTCTACATCATCGGTCGCGCGGTCGCCCGCGGTCGGCGCGTGGGCTGGAAGGGACGAGAGTATCTGGCTCGTTAGTTGGATGACCGATTTCAGGCCGGTTGCCTTCGGTTGGATTGGCTTCATTCGTGTCATTCGCGTACTCGAGCTGTCCAAGCACGCTCGCTGTGAAGTCGCCCGAGCGCATAGTTCCGGCGCGACTCGCAACGACGTGATCATGGTTGCCGACGTGCGCGCCGGCATCGTGCGCGCGTGCGAACCCTGCGCGCCGCGGCGCGACTCCTCGCCGACGCCAGCAGCATCGAGAGCCTGACGGCAATCGCCGCCGCGCTGGGCTTTACCGCAGATCCCATCCCACTCGACGATTCGCTCCGCCGCGAGATCGGCCTCGACGACGCGAAGCAGGCGCGTATAGCACAAGGTCCCGGTGCAATGCGCGCCTTACTCCTCGAGCTCGATTCGCGCGCACCGCTGGCAGAACAACTGCGTCACACCGCTCATCGACTCGCGCAGCGCACACCACATGTGCTCTGGATCCTTCTCGCCACCCAGCGTGAGTCCTCGTCGGTTGCGATCGCGGCGTGGAGCGCGGATCGCCGGCCACCACGCGTTGCCGCTCTGGTGGCGCAGCGGGACCACGTTGTCGATAGCGACGCCGAAACGCTTGCAACTCTCGCCGCGGCCGCCGACCCGCGACCCGACGCCGACGTCCTCATGCATCAGCGCTGGGTCGAGATTCTGGGACGCGAGGCGCTCACCCGTCGTTTCTATCGGTCGCTCGAGCTCCGCGTCGAGTCGCTTGCCGGCGCGCTCGACCGCGGCACGCGCGAGGAGCGACGCGAGCTCTCGCTGCTCTACAGCTCTCGCCTCCTCTTCCTCTGCTTCCTGGAGGCGAAGGGATGGCTCGATGGCGATCGCGCCTTTCTTAATCGCTCGTTCGACGCCTGCATGACCAGCGGCGGCCACTTTCACCGCCGCGTGCTCCTGCCACTCTTCTTCGGCACGCTGAACACGCGATTTGCCCGCCGCGCCCCCGCTGTCCGCGCTCTTGGCCGCATCCCGTTTCTCAACGGCGGCCTCTTCGCGCGCACGCCTAACGAGCGGCGGCTGCGGGATGTTCATTTCCCGGACGTGGAAATCGGCCGGCTCTTCGGAGATCTCTTCGCACGCTACCGATTCACGGCGCGAGAAGAGGGAAGCGACTGGATCGAGTTGGCGGTGGATCCGGAGATGCTCGGCAAGGCGTTCGAGTCGCTCATGGCGAGCGGCGATCGGAAGGGGAGTGGCTCCTTTTACACGCCGCATGCGCTCGTCGCGCGGGTGACCGACGCCGCGCTCGGCCGTGTACCTGCGCTCTCGCCGAGCACTTGCATCGCGGCGAGTCTCGCCGAGACAACCGACGTAATCCGTCGGATGCGTCGAGAGCAACTCGACGCCGTCACGATCCTCGATCCGGCGTGCGGGTCCGGCGCCTTTCTCGTCTATGCGCTCGAGCAGGTTGCCGCGTTGCGCCGCGCGGCGGGCGACGATCGATCCATCGCCGACGTCCGTCGCGACGTCCTCACTCGATCCATCTTCGGCGTCGACAGGAACCCGACTGCTGTGTGGCTTTGCGAGCTGCGGCTCTGGCTCTCCGTGGTCATCGAATCCGATATCGCGGATCCCCTGCACGTCGAGCCGCTGCCGAATCTGGACCACAACATTCGCGTCGGCGATTCGCTCGCTGCCGACGTGGGCATGGAGGTCCCTGCTCTGCCCCGTAGCGCCGCCGTCGTCCGGCGACTCCGCGACCGATACGCGCGGGCGACGGGGTCCCGCAAGGAGACGCTCGTTAGGCTTCTCGATCGCGAGGAACGCCGGCTCGCCATCGACGCTGTCGACCGCGAGCTCGACGCCGTCGCCGCCCAGCGCCGTGACGTTCTCAGTGTGCTGAGGTCGCGCGATCTCTTCGGTAATCGAAGTCACTCGTCAGGCGACTCGCGACTGCACATCCGCACGCTGCGCAGCCGCGCGGCGGCGTTGCGCACCGAGCGACGACGGCTCGCGTCGGGTGGCGCGCTCCCCTTCTCCTTCGTTGTCCACTTCGCCGATGTGATGGCCCGTGGCGGCTTCGACGTCATACTCGGCAACCCTCCGTGGGTGCGGCTCCATCGCATTCCCGCCCGCGAGCGCGAGCAGCTTCGCGACCGCTACCGAGTATTTCGCGCCGGCGCATGGCAGAGCGGCGCCGAGCAGGCGCACGCAGGCGCCGGCTTCGCAGCCCAGGTCGACCTCGCGGCACTCTTCATCGAGCGCGGCGTCCGGTTGCTGCGCCCCGGCGCGGTGCTCTCCTTTCTCGTCCCCGCAAAGCTCTGGCGCTCTCTCGCGGGCGGCGGCGTCAGGCGGCTCCTCGGGGAGGAGACGCGCGTCTCCATACTCGAGGATCTCGCCGAGGCGCCAGCCACGTTCGACGCCGCGGTCTATCCATCGCTCATCGTCGCCGAGCGCTGGTACGGAGCGACGGACGACCATCCCGGTGAGATTGTCGCCGCCGCATACCATCGGGGTTGCGGCGCACTCCGTTGGCGCCTGCCACGTCGCCAGCTCGCATTCGACGACACGCCCGGCAGCCCATGGCTGATTCTCCCACCCGAGGTACGACAAGCCTTCGATCGATTGCGAGCGGTCGGCCTCCCATTCGCGGACAGCCCCGTTGGACGGCCTCACCTCGGCGTCAAGACCGGCCTCAATCTCGCGTTTCTCGTTAGGCCCGGCGCACTGGTCTCGGACGACGTTGCCGAGGTGAGCGCCGCCAATGGCCGTCGTGGTCGCGTCGAAACCGCGCTCCTTCGACCCGTCGTGCGCGGCGAACGCCTCGAGCCGTGGCGCATGGGCTCGCCCGACGAGTACGTCGTCTGGACGCATGACGTGCGCGGCATGCCCCTGGAGCGACTTCCGCCCTTCGCGGCGCGATGGTTGACGCCGTGGCGCCGTCAACTGGTCGCGCGCGCTGATAGCCGCACGGGTCGCTGGTGGTCTCTCTTCCGCACGGACGCAGCGCGGGCGAATCGGCCGCGCGTTGTCTGGGCAGATCTCGGAAGAGCGCCGCGCGCAACGATTCTCGACCGAGGGGACCCCACGGTGCCGCTCAACAGCTGCTACGTCGCCATCTGCGCCAATGACGGCGACGCCCAGACGCTGGCGGCGATCCTGAATTCGCCGATCGCGGAGGCATGGCTCAGCGCACTTGCGGGTATGGAGAGAAAGGGAGTAGGTAGTTCCTCCCTAACCTAAAACGCAGAGGAAGCGTCCGTCACGCCTTGTCGTTAGGCAGCCGCAGCCGCCTTGTCAAAGCACGGCCTGCGCCTCGCAAGTAACTCAAGAATGCGGCGAGACGTGCATAGGCTCGCTTGATACCACTAATCGCAATGCCGATCGGTGAGACTGCACCCCTGTTCAGCTTCAGCAGCCGGGTGACTTGCTTGTCCTCTGGATCGACAGTCGCCACGACATAGTGAACGCGTTCGTAGAACGTCAGCAACCAAAGCGTCGCAGAGTCGTCGGCAGTGTTGGCTAACATGTAGCGAAAGATGCCTTCGATCATCTGCTGCCGCTTCGGTAAGAGGAAGTATGGTTGAATCTTCGGCACAAGTTCAGGATGCGAATCGAGATGCCAGACAACCGGAACGCGGTGCGACAATGGGAGCGCCATTCCGGTGACATGATAATGGAGCCCTCGAACGATTCGTTGCATGAAGCTGAAGAGCCTCGGTGTCTCGATTAGAATTGCCTCCTTAACAGCAATCGTTTTCCCCTCGCGATCACGAATAGGGGCTTCTGCGACGTCCCTAAATAGCCGACGAAGCAGGCCTTGACGCCCCGGTTCAGCAGACTTGTGCAGAAACTTGGCGAGCTTTGAATCGACAATCGGGTGACCTTCGAGATCGTCGCGCACAAGAAAGTGCGTGAGCACATATTCATCGTCCCGCCCGAACCGCTGATTGCAGGCGGAGCAACAGGGCACGGTTATGAGTTCTGGGCCGTTAGGCGCCAGTTTGCCGAAAAAACACCGTGGCGGGATATGATCTCTTGTGTCTGCTGGAGCACCACAATAGATGCAATGCGGCTCGGACTCACGATGGCTGCGCATCGCTTAGTCTGCGCTGAGAACAGGAGATGGGCACGGTGGTTCTTGTGCCAAGGCTTCGTTGGACATTTTACCTTTCCAGACAGCACGAACACATTGCCAATGTCCATCTACTCACGTGCCGTTTCGGACCTTGAGTCAGCCGATGTGGCCGAGCTCTTGACCGAGCACGCCATCGAGAATATTCGACTTGAGTTCAAACGCGAGCTACCAGGCCGCGACGAATCACTGAAGAAGCTGAGTTCATTCGCAAACACGTACGGGGGCTATCTTGTTGTTGGTGCAGAGGCAAACAGCGCCGACGGTCGTTTGCAGGCGCTGCCCCTTTCCAGCACAGTGGGATCCGAAGCTTGGAATTCACGTGACTTGAAGTCGCGG